>Ga0123342_1001592_pt1 | contig 38152 bp, 18 predicted proteins | sample Turbeawhitnodule_FD_89960 | JGI IMG/M metagenome (GOLD analysis project Ga0123342, IMG submission 89960) | Root nodule microbial communities of legume samples collected from Mexico - Turtle bean Mexico white nodule | ecosystem: Host-associated > Plants > Roots > Nodule | place: Mexico: Nepantla...
TAGCAAGTGAAAAAAGAAATTGTTGTGTTGATGTTTTAGGCTTCTTTTCCCCCCTTTCTCACTTTTGAAAAAAATTTTTTTATAAAGATTCCCCCCCCCCCCCCCCCCCCCTCGGTTTTGTCCACACATTCTAACAATTACCATTAGGAGTTGAGTCCTTGAAAGTTACTCAAGTTTCGATCCTAAATCTTTTTTAAAATGGCTGGAAAAATATCCTTTGGGGAGTGTACAATTCACCTTTGTTTTGTGGGCTGAACTTTCAATTTTGGAAGGTAAGAATGAAAATTTTTGTTGAGTCAATTGATAGAGGAATCTGGGATGCTATCACAATGGTTCTTTTATTCCTAAGGTTGAAAAAGATAATGTTTTTTTATTGAAAAACCTTGGTCTTAAAGGACTGAGAGTGAAGGAAAGAAAGGCTCAATATGATTGCATTGTCAAGAACATTATAACTTTTCCTTTGAATTCAGAAGAATTTTTCATAGACTCTCAATGTAGGAGATGTATCCTTGAAGTAACCCATGAAGGCATAACAAATGTGAAGAGGGCAAGAAAGCATGCCTTAATCGAAAAGTATGAAATGTTTAGGATGTTGAAAGGGGAAACCATCTCTGAGGTGCAGAAGAGATTTACTCACATTGTACATCATCTCATTGATCTTGGCAAAATCTTTGAAAGAGAGGAGTTGAACATCAAGATCCTCAAATGCTTGGATAAATCTTGGCAGCCAAAGGTCACTCCCATTTCAGAATCAAAGGATTTAACTACATTGACCATTGCATCTTTGTTAGGAAAGCTAAGGGAGCATCACTACAAGAAATTATTTATTTACATATTGATTATTACCTACAGATACGAATCCATATGTAATTGAGCATTACATACGGATATTTACATACTTATTTAATTCAGTATGTAAATACACATTACATACTCATTAGACTCCTCGGCCACGAAGTTCTGGAATCAAGGTGAACTTTCCTGGATCTCAACGAGAATCATGGGATCTGATCCATACACCAAGCTAAAAGGTGTCTCCTTAATGGTGGATTAAGGAGTGGTATGGTAAGCCCACACAATTCTAGGAACCTCGTTTGCCCAAGTTCCCTTGGCTTTCTTCAATCTCCTCTTTAGGCCTCTGAGTAGGACTCAGTTAGCATATTTAACTTGCCCATTCGTCTTGGGGTGTTCTACCGAGGCGAACACCTGCTTGATGCCGAGCTCTGTGCATAGTTTGCCTAGTTGCTGACTTGTAATCTGGGTGCCATTGTCAGACACTAAATGCTTTGGGATTCCAAAACGGCAAACTATGTTCTCCCACATAAAGTGTTGAAGCTTGTGGGCTATGATCTGTGCAACAAGCTCGACTTCTATCCACTTGGTGAAGTACTCGATGGCTACCACCAGGTACTTCATCTGACGAACTGCTAGGGAAACGGACCTAGGATGTCAATCCCCCATGTGTGAAAAGGCGATGGGTTGTAGATCGACCGCAACTCCTCTAAGGGCGCATGATTGTGTGTTGTTGGCATTGTTTGCACTGCTGCGCATACCTCGTGCAGTCCTCCCTCATGGTCGGCCAATAGTATCCTGCTCGAACAACCTTCGATGAGAGAGCTCGACCATCGATGTGACTCCCACAAATACCCTCATGGAGCTCAGCCATGATACATGTACACTACTTATTTTGAATTGGAAATATATTTTTGCATTTTATATTCTACATGTTGATTATAGAAAGATTTAAGATTACTATTATAATACATTTAGATTTTGATCTTAAATGAAAAAATTAATTTATTCTGGAATTTGGATTTTGATAATAGCAAAATTAATGTATTTGTATATTTGAACTTGAACTCAATTGAAAATGACTATTGCATTCTCTATTTTTGCTTCTACCAGGTTTTTAAATTGATAATAAGGTTTTCCAAAAAAAATTTAATCATATAACCGTTCGTCAAAGTTCACTCAAAACAATTCAATTTTTTTTAAAAAAATTTGTAAGTTACATAGGGATATATCCGTATGTAATTACATAGGGGTATGTCCCTATGTAATTACATACAGATTTATCCGTATGTAATTACATACGGATTTATCTGTATGTAATTACATACGGATCTCAAATTCGTATATAGTAGTTACCTATGACAGTTTTACATACGGATTTTTGTCCGTATGTAATACGTATGTAACTATGTTTTACATACGGATAGTGTCTTACATTCGGATTTGAGTTGTATGTAATTCCAAATTTTCTTGTAACTAAGTAAGTCTTACATTTATGTTACTTGTTTATGTTCTTATTTGTGTCATTTTATTTTGGTCATCTTCATTCATCTTTTTCTTCCATTGTTCTTAATTTTCTCCCCTTGCATCATAATCGCCTTATTCTTGTGTTTTTCTCCTTGCCCTTCTGAAGTGAACCTTCACACTTACTTAACCACTTGGTTAAGTTCACGTCTAGTGGGAATCTTCTTAGGGTTCTCACCTTGAATTGTTAATCTCAAAATCATAAACAAGAGCAACCAATTAAAATGTTCAATCCTAAAATCAACTCACATCATGTGGTATTCAGAGCATGGTTATTTTGTGCTTATTTGCTTTGAGTTGATTTCGACCCTTTAAATTCTAGCACATTTAAATTCTTGCTTTTACCTTCAAGCAATTTCAGTTCCACCTTTAATTTCCTTGTCATTTACAATTCCTCTTTTTATTCATTAAGCACTTTAAATTCCGCTTTTGAATTTTATTTTGTGTCAATTTTTTTTTCTCACATCTTTTGCTTGAGTCTTATGTTCTTTGTGTTCAAGGAGTCTTATTTCCTTTCTACTTATTTTAATTTTAATTGTGAAATGTTAAAAACAAATTAGAAGTTGTTTGAGTAGTGGTTGATTTAATTCCAAACATAGAATACAAGTGTTCATATGATTTGAATCCAAAACCAACATCTTTTTCGGAAAAGTGAAAAGTGGAATGACAAAAAAATAATATGCATGCAAAAAAAAAAAACACAATATGGAACTTTTGAATCCATAAAAACAAAGACAAAAAAAAAGTTTTGAGAAGCATTCACATTTCAACTTTCACTTTGCAAATTACTAAAGAGGATTTTAAGTATATGACAAATTGTGTTCATACTTGTGGAATTTAATCCTTCTTGCTTTCACAATTTATAAAATCATGCAAACCTTCATAATTAAAGTTTAAGTAAGTTTCTTTGTGTCTTTTTTTTAGGTGCTTGTCTTCTCAAAGTTTTGTCATTATCTTATTTTCAATTTGGTTTAACTTTCTTTCATTTAAGCTTTTCTTGCTTGTCCTTCAAACTTTCTTAAGTTTTGTTGTGGGAATCTTTAGTGAGCAAGTGTAAGGCTTTGTCATCTTCCCCTTGAAGTGCTTGCTAAAAAGAAGACCAAGAATATGGAGAGTGCAATTCTTTGAAGAAAGGTGCCATCAACACTCACCATCAAAGTCGTCTTTCCCTTCTCTTAAATTGCCTGTTTTTAATGGGGAAAGTGATCCCAATGTGTATTTAGGATGGGAAGCTAAAGTAGAACAAATTTTCAATGTGTATGAGGTCCAAGAGGACCAAAAGGTTAAGTTAGCTTCCCTAGAATTTTTAGATTATGCCATGCAGTGGTGACATCAAACTGTAATGGGCATTGGTTTGAACAAGAGTCCAACCTTGGTCTCTTGGTATGATTTAAAGGAATGCATGCGCGCACGGTTTGTTCCTCTTCATTATAGGAAGGAACTCTTGTTGAAGCTTCAACGACTTCAACAAAGACCTAGGAGTGTAGATGAATATTACAAAGACTTAGACACTACTTTGACCAAGATTGACATGCATGACACTGAGGAGTCAAAGATAGCTAGGTTTGTGAGTGGTTTAAATAGAGAAATCCAAGATATTGTAGAATCATATGAGTACTGTTCTTTGGAAAGATTGGTTCACCTAGCCATCAAGGTAGAATCACAACTTTTGAAGAAAACCAATTTCAAAAATACTCATAATGGTGACTTCTACAAATCTTCATGGAAGGATAAAAACAAAATTTCTACAAAAACCTTTCCTTCCAATTTTTCAAAAGAAACCACTTCTAACCATAGATTGTTTAACCCTTCCACCTCTACCCGTAAGTCACCCACCAAAACCTTAAACATAAAATGTTTTAAATGTCTAGGCTTTGGGCACATAGCTGCAAATTGTCCATCTAAAAGAACCATGATGGTAAAAGGGGGGGTTGTTGTGAGTGACCATAGTTCCCAAACCTCAAGGTCTAGTTCCCCTACCTCTTCAAGAAGCCAACGTGAGGATGAATATGAGTTGCCTTAAGAAGGTGATTTGTTAGTAGTAAAGCGCATGCTTGGCCACATTCAAAAACCTTTTGATGAATGTCAAAGGGAAAATATTTTTCATACAAGGTGCCTTATTAATGACAAATTAAGTTCCTTAATTGTAGATGGGGGTAGTTGCACCAATGTGGCAAGTACAAGAGTAGTGGAAAAACTTGAATTACCCACCATCTCTCATGCAAAGCCCTGAAAGCTTGAATGACTTAGTGAAGAGGGAAAAATAATTATTAATAAACAAGTCCTCATAGCCTTCTTAATTGGAAAATATAAAGATGAGATCTTGGGTGATGTTGTGCCAATGGAAGCCACCCACATTCTATTAGGAAGGCCATGGCAATTTGATAGAAAAGTTTTACATGATGGCCTTCCTAATAAAATTTCTTTTACCTTCCAAGGGCATAAGATCATATTGGAAATGAAAGGAGAAAATGAAGACCAAGTTAAAATGAAAGAGAATAGAGAAAATGAAAAAAAAATGAGAAAAATGAAAAAAAAGAGTGTTAAGAAAAGCCTTGTCATCTCCTCTAAAGAGGTCAAAAAGGTAATGCTAGCTCACAAGGCTATCTTGAGGAGATGAGAAAGGAGGCTAATCGGATGTGCCTTGCGACAGGAGTTTCTATCACAACAACTTTGTGATGAGCTAGCGGTTCAGGCGCTTTTTAGTCCCACTCCCAAGAGCATAAAGGAGAGTTGTGTGACTCCTGCAACATCAGGGGAGGATGTCATTGGCCAAACGAGCCAATGTGAGCTACTGGTAGAGGGCGGCATGCTTCCTCAGGTGGTGGTCATTGGAAAAGTCTATCAAAAGGCCACCACCTTACATAATGTTTCATTCTCCCCTGATGTAGTGAAGATAACAGTTAAAAGAGTACGAGTACCCGATGCTCGTGTTCCACTACCTTCTGATGAGGTAACCACTGTGGCTGATGCATTTCAGACATTCGTAACCTGGCCCAAACACCTCAATCGAATTATGCCAGAACCTTTGATAATATTTTCATTTCATTATATTAATTTATATTTATATATTACATCTAATTTAATACAAATGTTCTTTATTTTGTAGAATCCTAGTCGGAAACCAAGTCCAAAAAGGAAGCATGATGTTCTAATTGACGATTCTATAGCTTCATTAGTTGTAGTTGCTAAACAGATTGGTTGAGACCCTCTGGAAGTTCCATGGGATAATATATTTTTTGAAATAAACACTGGGTTGCCACTGTACATATACATGTCAGATTTGTTAGAATTTGTAGCTGGGGATCAGGAGCTCAATATAAATATAATTCATTTTTTATGATGTAAGTATCTTTACCTATATTTCAATTTACTTTATGTTAAATTAGCATTGATTATGCTTTAACTAATAACTTGTAGGTTTTTGAATGGTGTCTCTATCAGTAAGGGGAAGGAAAATGTGTATGAATTCTTAGATCCCACATATACTAATCTCATTGGAACAAAGGCAAATGAAACCCAATCATGCATCACTAACATCTTGGAAAAAGAGAAAAAAGAAATTTATTTATGCCCTTATAATAATGAGTAAGTTGAATTATATGTCGTCAATTATTACCATTTCATGTTTTAAATATTTACTAACTCTTTTCATGGATGATATAGGGGTCATTGGCGGTTACTTTTCTTATTAATGGTATATAAGACTGTTGTGTGGTTTTGTTCCCTACACAAGAAGCCATCCACAAGTCTTAAGAATATCATTGATAGGTAAGTACACTATAAACTTCTGTATGTTACTAATTAAGCATCTACTAACGCGGTTTTTTGTATTAATCAGTTCATGGCGTGGATATAACATCCTAAAAGGTCGATCCAGTTCAAATTTTCAAAATCTGAATTGGATAAAACTAAAGGTTTGTAATTTTTTTTTCTTTCTCTTTTCATTGTTTATCAATATTAACTTTTACTTTTTATTGAATTATAGTGTAATAAACAATCAGGAAGCTACGAATGTGGCTATTACATTATGCAATGGATGGTTACTATTGTAAGACTAGGCCTTAAAAGTGATTGGCATGAGGTAACATGATGGTAAATTATCTTTATAATTCTTTAACATATATGTATCTTAAAACTAATTTATGTTAACCATATTTTGTAATGCAGTTCTTCATGGATGAGCAACCAATCTTCGAAAGCAATAGCATATGTGAGACATTCTTGGTCCACATATTTCCTAAATTTTTATAACTCTAAGATAGCTGATGAATAGTGTAGGAATTATATATATATATATATATATATATATATATATATATATATATATAGTATTAGTGTTTGTAATACATTTTTATGAATATATAAAATTTGATTCTCTGAATTTATGTATTTTTCTGGCTGTGTTATAATTGAATAGGTTAATTTATATGAGAATTAGCATTAAACAAATTGTACTAAAAAAAACAACCATATAAAATGGTGGCTATTTACCATAGCCGCATTTATAAATCCAGCGCAAGATTTATAAATGTGGCTTTTTGCTATAGCCGCATTGGTAAATGCGATTTATAAATGCAGTTATAGTAATAGCCTCATTTGTAAATTTCATTTATAAATGCGGTTATGGTAATAGCCGCATTCGTAAATGCATTACTCCTCCCGATTAAAATCATTTAGAAGCATATACAAATACGACTATTTACCATAGCCACATTTATAAATGGAATTTACGAATGTTGCCAAATAGCCACCTTCTTATCTCTTCGATTTAAGACTACGTGTACATCAATTGCGGTTATATAGTCATTATCTTAAATATAAATTATTCGTTGTTGTTTTTCCTTTTTGCACTAGTCTTTAAATGAAAATTAAATAAAAGCAAAGTAAAGAGTTGTTGATTCATTGAGAAAATTGAGATTGAGGTTCATCCTTCTTACTGTTTTGTATTTTGAAAAACATAGTAATATTCTATCATTTAATTGATATTCATGCCCATATAAAATTGATTTATATCGATTTCTCACATATAAAATTATTAAGAGAGTCTCTTAAATATTGATTCCTCGCATATTTATAAAAAAATTATCATTACGATTATATGTTGATAGCAATTAACATTTCAAATCCATTCCTAGCATTTGAATATGTTAAGCATTATCATTTAGGTCAGAAACTTATAAGCACTTTTTAGTCAGATCGAAGGATCAAAATCATGGTAAAACGAGCATTACAAATAAAATGAGAATAGTAATCATCAATCAAGAACAAAATATTATATTTAAATATCATCTCAATACATAAGAGTTTGAACATATTACTCTCAATCCTAAAGGGTAGAATTAGTCACTCATGTTGGCCATTACAAGCATGGAAAGTAAGAAAAGAAGATCCAAACGGTTGTTTCCTCTAGGGTTTTCTATCACCTCTTATTCCCCCAATGAATGTCTAGGGTTTACCTAGTTGGGCTTGGGCTAAGTGACTTCTCTCCTAGGCGTGATTGGGCTTGCCTGGGCGAGTTGGACGAAAACAGGCCCAACGTCTCTAAAGTGATCTCACCTGGCGTGGATTTCCCTTTTTATCTTTGTATATTATCCTTTTGCCCTTTCATCTATATTTATCCCTAGAATCTTGAAATTAACACAAATTTAGGAATAAATCATTTTTATTCATATTATAATCACAAAATATGTAAAAAAAGGTTTAAATTCATAAATTAGGAGTTATATTATAGTTATTTTTATCAATAAATATCCACAAAAGCCTGTATCTTAATATGAAATATTACTAAAATATGATACTTATCAACTCACCCAACTTAGAATCTTGTTTGACCTCAAGCAAAGTATAAGGCAAGATTGTACAAGATTGATGGCCTATGGGATGTTGACATCCAATCCTTTCAAAAAGATTATTGTGTGGGAAAGCTTTAATACATTTTTCTAATGTAGGCAAATCTTGGTGAGATCCTTTTATAAGAACGATTAGAACGAACATCCTATGCAATGTAAAATGAAAATTTATAATATTTAAATTGTACCATGAAATTCTTAAGACCATATATCTTTATCGTGATAACCCAAACAACATGATTTGATTGTGACTTGGCCGGCTTGGTCTATGCCACGAGACAATTGATGCACCCTACAACAATCTCCCTTTAACACTTATCCTATAGAATCACACTATTCGATTGTGACTTGTCCCACCTAGCTAATGCCACCGGAATATTGATGCAACCTACAAAAATCTTCTCCCCATCAAATGTTCCACTAGAAATCAAACTCGTGACCTTGACTACCAATTGTGATAGAAAAGATTGTTCTAAAAACATAATCCAAAAAAAGTTTATTTTGAAAGTTATCAAATAATGTACACTTCTACCTATTTTGGAATTCAAATTTCAATATTCTTCCATATTACCCTTTTGGAAAGAAAAAAAAAGTTGAACCTATATCTCTTCAACGACATTCTTCATATAATAGTGGTGTTAATGAACCCGAAACCAGGCCAAAAAAGAATGAAAATCTCCAATGGGTAACCAAAGCAAAGTAAAACATAAGAAAATTCACAACTATAACAACAAGAGAGTACTGCAACAACAAAAAGATAGGAAGAGGAGAAAAGAAATAAACCTACTTTTTAATTATAAACCTTTAAAAGTATTTATGTTATTTTGTTATTGTGAGGAGTGCAGGTTTAAAAACGTGGGATGCAAGAAGCAAAAGCCCGATTTTAAAAAATTGTTGATTTATGGATTAATGAATGCAAAATATATTTTTTTACTTATGGATTGGTGAATCAATGCATTTTTTATTAATATTTAACTTTACTATGTATTCGCTCTTTCCTTGGTAATCAATCTCTTTATTGTAGGAGAAAACATTTGTATAGTTACATTACGGAAGGTTAGAATATAAGAAGATGTAATTGTATTTGTCCTGCTAAGTTTGCTCATCTTCGAACTTCCAAATAGCGAGTATGTAGAGATCACGAAAGCTTCCAAGACTGACTATAGGCCGCAAACTTAATGTAGCAAAATAGAATTTAAAACAAGCACGTGGCAACCACAATCCCCCCATTTTCTTGTTGATTTTTACTTCTGGACATTGCATGATATGCAACTTCCATTCAAACTTGTTCACCCACAGCAGATAGGAACTTAGTCATGGCTTACATTGCTCTTATTCCAGACAACCTCTTCCGAAAACAATTCCAGATTACCTCTTTCATGTATTATTATTATGTGCAATTTAACTGAACTTCACCCTGTATTGCCTCTTTTCTTCTGAAAAATGATTTAAGAGTGAAAATTATATTTATCTTAAAATAAACGTAAAGTGTAATTTACTAAAGTATATAATAATCTCGTGCAAAGCATGCTTATACAAATTTCTTCATAAATATTTTTAGGAGAAATAAAATAAATTCCTCTATAAACTAAAATTAATTTATACATATGTTAAAAAAAAACTTGAAGAAACTACATGACAATCCTTTATAAATTAATTTATATATAAACTAATCGTAGCTTATAGCAAAGTTCATTTTATTTTTTTCTTCTAAAAAGTATCTATGAAGAAGTGTTTTCCACTTAAGTGTCCCATATGTGTGTTTCACGGGGTTACAACGAAGATGACAGTAGAATATAAATGTCAATAATTTTTTTTTCCTTCCAAAATCTGCAATTCCATATGAGGATGATCCTTCATGGATATCCTGTACAATTTGAGAAGGGGGCATCTATCCTAACCTGATTTTTTAGGGCCAAAATTGTGGGCATATACTGTACAGTGGACAAAAATACAGATAAATAATAATGGAAAATGGTAAGGCACTTTAGATGGTAGGGCACCATAGTTGACCATACGCGCATCTATACATATCTCATCAATTTACAACAAATAATACAGGTACCCTTACCGTTTGGGAAGACCAAAGGTGCCTCATCAACTCTTGAGCCTGCATGCTGAAACGCATCAGATAAATACGAAAGAAAAATTATCAACCAGTGCTTAAGTTAAATTTGGAATATTTCGGTGAGCATCAGCAAATTCCCGAACCAGCCGCTTCAGCACTCTGCCACCCTTCCCTTGCATATGCCCGAAATCGCTCTTTAATCCATCAGAGTTCTTGCTCTCAAGATAATCAGAGGCTGCATGAGCAAGTGCCTTGGACCAAAGTGGCACTATTGCCTCCGCTTCTCCATGGTTTAGGTATTCAGCAGGAAGAGCCTGAACCTGAAATCATAAACTGTCAATCATGCTGAGAACGGTGGGAACAATTGTTGAAAAGAAATTAGAGCCACAAACTAATAAGACCAACCCTAAACCCTAAACAGACAGTAAAGTCCACAATGGAGGTACACACCAACCAACCCACATTGTTCATCAATTTTTAGAAAATGACAGTTTTTAAGACGAGCCGGATAAAACATATATAAACCATGTTGATCCCCAGTTTCCTTTCCTTTATGTATTTAACAAATAAAAAGTCGATAAATATCGTTCCACCAGAACAAAACTTTTCTCGTACTAGACGAGATTCCATAGATTCTTTTCAGTGTATACATTACTAGTTATTTTATAATTATTGCCTCATTTTAAGGAACCCAGCTTTAGCTAGGCTTTTGTATATTAAGCCCACAGGAAGCAAATTTAGTAAACCCAGAATTCTAGTGCATGTTAAACCTCACAATAAACAATGTATGGATGTGTATGACAAATATATCATTTAGATCCTATTTTTCAAGCTGGCTCATATTCTAGGTCAAGGTTGACAACATATCGAGGGAAAATACCGAAGTTAGGGTTGGAAGATATCAGCAACAGGTTGGTCTATACCACAATAAACCTGTTCGGAACCAAGAATTATAAAGAGAAGAAAAGAAAGGTTTTTATTGAATAGAAAGAAAAGAACAAGAAATAAGAGAGCACTCTCTCCTTCAAGGGCTTCCCCTTCACAAAGACCTAAATCTCAATCTACAAAAATATTACACACTGCCCCTCCCCCTCTCCCTCTTTCTTATTTATATCTAAATAGCAAATCAAATAACTAACTCATGACTATTCTAATTCTAACTAACTCCTCTATGTGTAACCTAACAAAACCACTTAAGCAATAACTGGTACCATATACTAGTCTAATTAATCCCACATCAAATCACATTAATCTTTAATGCCAAAACAACACTTAACCACATAGTTCTACAGATTGTTCAATAGTCCAACATGTTAACTAATTGAGCTTGACCATTCTCCCATTCTTCAAAATTCAAACTTCATCCTTACCTTTTAGCTTATACATTTAAAAAGCAGAATTTGCTTAAACTCGTAATTTAAGATTACTAGGCTCTATTACAGTTTGTTTGATGAACTAGAGTTCGGATGAATTGATCTATACATGCCTCACTTTTGCAGCCAAATCAAACTGGCCACAACCTGAGGCACAGGGCTATCTTGACCATATGCCACGGGAGAATTTCACAGCCAATTCAACTCAATCAAAAGAAGCCAACAAGAATTTAAATTGACAAGATGTTCCATCCAATCCAACCATTCATAGTCAAAATTTAAAATGTTATAAATGATGTAGGGAGAAAAAAAATCAATGATCAAGTTAAGGTTTTATAATATAAGGCTCATGAAAAGAGGAAACTTAAAAATAAAATCAAACCTTAACTGCTGGTTTCTTTAAATAAGGCAAAACGAACAAATTAACAAATCTTAAAGGTGACATGATAATTAAACACACAAAATAAAGGAATGGAAGAGAGAGAGACCGCAAACTGCAGCCAGCCATGAAGTGTTTGCCAGCAAAGTATAGCCTTCCATCTCGTTCTTTCAGATAGTGTGCAAATTGCTGCTAGTTGTTGCAAAATTGTAGCGCACTTATGAACCTATATGTAAAAAACAATTCTTTTAGCCATGTATCAATCCAAACTATGAGCCTTCATAAATTAGGCTAAAAGAACAATTAGGGATGGAACAAACAAATGAAGCCAGGGAGAGGGAAAAAGGAGAAAATAATATAAGAAAACTTTTAGATACTTTTAGATTATTTATGAACATTCCAAAACACCAATACGGCTAGGGAAAAGTCAGTTATACTTTCAATTTTCAAGGGATGAACCTGCAGGATAAAAACCTGATTAAATCGACTAATAGGGGTCTGAAAACCTATTTTTCAAATGTAAACTGCTTTGATTAGACTTATTACTGCTTTTGTGAATCGTAGAAGAACTATAAGAAATAGTTGACTAAGGGTCCTGCACAGAAAATGTAAAATAGAATAATCCTGGCAGGCAACAAAGATTCGATTCTTTGCAAAATGATGAGAGGATAATAAAGTAACCAAACTTCATCCTAGCAGCATCAATTTCTCCATAGTTTACCATATGTTCTTTTGCTTCTACTTCATCGCATATAGCCATAGCATCCATTTATTTCGTCTGAGAATATGAAAGAAATTCACATACAAGGATAGTCCAAAAATTTACCCGAGACATTGCAGACACACCAAGTAAAGCATACACCACATTAGATACAAGCCCCTCACCACTGTGAGATATGACGTGAATGGCTGTGATGTTGAATGATCCCTCAGTAATAGAATTCATACATTCTAACAAAGAGACAAGGGCCACATCTAAAAAACCTGAAGAGAAAGGATAATCATAATCAATCAACTACAAAGTATTGAGTAAAAAATACACTAAAAAATAAATGTAGTCAATATTACACCAAGCTTCATAAAACAAAACAAAAAAAAACATGCCAAAAAAAAATAAATTTACATATAAACAAACAGAAGGCAACTATAAAATCAAATAAATATCAACATCACTGTTCTAGAATTTACTAAAATGTTGCAATTTATTCCTGAAGTTGGTTTGGCTACACGATTTTCATAGATGGTTTATGATATTCTTCAGTTTCTTATATTTTTATACTTCAATTTACTACCATTTCCTCTACACAGAAGAAATGGTTTTACATTTAAAAGAAATAAGATGAGAACAAAAATGTAATATAAACTTTTCTTACAGGATAAATATGACATTGCAGCAAGTGCTGCACCACGGTGCATGGCTGTGCAACATATAGCTGCCTTTTGGATAGAAACTTCAAGAAGTGAAGCACAAGCTGATAGGGCATCCTGCGATACATCATCCTACCATGTAAGGACATGCAGAGTTCATTTTTACAACAGCAATTAAATCTAACCTAAATATTAGTAAAACAATTTAAAGCAGTTTCTTCAACCTCACTGAAGACTCTGGACCCTACATCCACAAAAAAAAGGGCAAACAGAATAAAGAAGACCTTGTTACAGGATCGGACAAATGTTGATGCAAAATTGGTGTAGGCCTCCACTAAATCAGGTTCTTGATCACATATGTAGGAGGAAGTTAGGGCCATTACAGAAGCTGCACGAGTAAATCTTTCAAACAAAGTAACAAATAAAGGTCCATACTCCTCTAGGTGACCAAATTCTTCGATGACAATGGAGGCTGAAAAGATTGTTTGCATAAGGATATTAGTAAATGCTCACTGCAACAACCCAGAAGGTGCCCAACAACATTATCAGAATATGGAAACTGTTACAGACGATATTATAGTGGTAAAAAGAGAAGCAGCAAATATTAAGGAACTGGAGAATTGTGTTATTTGCCATTAAAAGGAAACTTCAAAAGGAGGAAACCTCCAATTGCCCAGAGCATAGCTCCAACCGAATCCCCTCCCCCTCTGCCTCACGAGACTAAGTAATAAAAATATTCTCCCACATCTAACAACCTCTCCACTTACTCATGCCACCTCGGCTTGAGGATTTCACTTCTTTCTTTTGCACACATACACCTTCCATACCTTAGGTGTCCCATGCCCCATTGGACCAATGGCTCCTTGGGCCCATAAACTTGTTGGGCTCCAACAGAAACAGACACAAATAAATAAGATTGTTACAGGCTTACAGCATCCAACCATGCTTTCTTGATTGATAATCACAGAGATGTAAACCTTTAATGTAAATACCAGCTAAAATAAAATAAAAAATTATTTTCCCAAATTACTCATCTACCAATACTCTGCCAAAGTCATCAAAGATTTAACAAAAGCTTCAACCAGTAGAAAATGACAAAGTATATTGGTCCGTGCATAATACGTTACTAAAGGAAAAAGAGATATCATAAAAAATCCGTACCAGTTCTTATATAACATTCATGACTTTGGAACAAAACAAAATTTGTCGAAAGCCAGTCCATCACCTTAGGCAGTAATGTCACAAAATGTTGACCTGCACATTAAAAAGAATAAATATATTATCACAAGAGGAAATCATTAACTTTCGAAATATCTGTCAAAGTAGGTAAACCTGAAGATTGAACAGCTAGTGAAAGAGCTCGGCAAGCTGCTACAGATAAATTGCCATTCTCCATATGCTCAGAGCCAAAAATTTTCTCCAAGATGGGCCAGAAAACCCTTAGCAGTGAAAGTATTGAGTCATCTGCAGCAGGTTCAATTGCCACAGATACTGAAAGATGACTGAATACAGTTCCAATTCTGAATTAAAAAGATTATATATGAGAGAAGGAACAAACACAACATTTCTATAGTGTCAAATACAAAGACACAATACTAGCAACAAAGGAACAGGTATTAGAAGTTATGGGGAAAAAATTAAAGAAACTCAATCTCACAAGCAAAAATCTCTTCAGTTAGCAAAATGTGGAGCGTAAGCAAGACTTGTAACATTGAGATATTGATAGTCTCTAGACAAAAGATGTCAATGAAAATAATGTTTCTTCTTTTGCTTTTGCTGAAGCTAGTTATTTGGAAACATAGAATTGGAAGTGTTTCTATTGGCAGGTTGAAAACCATCATGGCACAACCAGAGGCTGAGGGACTGAGTTAATCACGTAGACCAAACAATAAAAAAAATACAGGGGGGCTAAGGAGTGATATACAACATAAACAACATAGTAAAAAATTTAAAAAGAATAAAGACTGATATAAAACAAGATTTGATATACAAATTCCACATCAGACACTTGCTTACAAGTCCAAATAAAAGTTTTATTCCAAAAACATGAGTAAGAAAACATGAATAACCTGTAATCTAGTAAAATTAATTTAACTTGTTCAAGATTTTAACAATTCCAAACATACTATTCAACGGCATACCTGTGCAACCCTCTGGAGGAAGCATTTAAAACTTGTGTATAAGAAGCAGGGCTTTGTTTAAGAGACAGGCTGATCTCGGGATCAACCTGAAATGCAGAATGAGATCCACCAATTCAAAGATCACATTACACTGAAAATCCTCTCAAACAAATGCATCAAGAAATTTTATAATGGAAAAAGAAGTTACAGCAGATCATAAGAGTTTCTTTCCCTGAGCTGTAATAGCTGCAATTTCTTCAACTTGTGAACACATACTATGGTGATAAAAAAATTAGTAGGGAAAGACAAAGAAACAGAAGGACGTGCCAAAAGAGGGTAAGAATAGAATAGAGAGAACAAGAGACAAACAGGAGGTCAAAGAAACTACAAAGCACTTGATTATCATTTCAATCTTACATTCAGTTTTCATTCCACTCCCTAGAATAGAAACAACCTACCTTATCTATAGACAGCTCCCAATTAACAAAAGTTAGCTAACTAACTAACATCCTTGTTTTATTTACATCTACATATTATATGGACAATTTAAATGTTCAACTGCAGAAAGTATCATAATGCTCCTGTTTGGCTGTGGTGTGTAAGTGTATAACTCCTTTGTATCAAATAAAAACTCTTCCAGTAACTATAGTAGGGTGATATCAGTTACCTGTACCCGACTTGGTTAGTTCAATCACTTGTACTCTATGTAGTACGGATACAGACACGGACAGATCGACAAGTGTAATTTCCAAAATATAGGACACGAGAACACGAATTTATCTATTATATCATTAGGAACTATATAAATTAACAATCAAGATTTATATGATCAATGTTAGTCAAATATAACTAAAATTAATCTAATTCATCTATCTAAAATCCAAAAAGTGAAAAGAGAATATAATCTAATTTATTTAAGGCATTTCATCACTTTCTTGATCATCATCATTGAAAAAGACACTTCAGTTTAAATTCATTTAAAGACAAATTAAGAACTTCAAAAAATTTCAAAATTATGAAGATATGACAAGAGATTAAATAAAAACATTCCCAATAATACATAAATAATCTAAATATTCCTAATTATATATAGGATTTGTTTCTTATTATAATCATAATAGAAACTTATACAATAAGTTTGAATTTTTAAAAAATCACTTTTATCCTTTTTATAAACTGTTATGTATCGATGTCGCGGACATGTCAATATCTGATACATGTCGAACACAGACATACCATTTAAGAAACGTGTCCAATCTTCATAATTTGTACTATTCAATCTATAATACACGAACATTTTCTCTCCAATACTGTGATATCAATAAAAGGCTACTTTTTAAATTTCTTCTGTTTTATCAAACTTAATGGCCAAAGTATAATTGGTTTTCTGTGATAGAAAAAACAGATAATCTGTAGTTAAAGAGAAGCAATAAATTCATGGTTGTCTTCGAAAGCAAAAGTAGGAGCGGAACAAAAAATAAAGTTATTTCTTTATAATTATGTTTTTCGGAAAACAATTAGCAATAGTGCTGGCCAAAGTAGGTATCACACAATAAAATCAATAATGCAGACAAGATGGGATAATGAAGGCTCACAAGTTTGCCAATAGCTTCGTAGCTAGATGAAAGCAATCTAGCCAATAAGTTGTTCTTTAGTTCCCGATTGGACACAGAACCAAGGACCAGACTTATTGCATGCATAACTTCTTCCTCATCTTCCAAAGATAAATTCCACTTCTCTAAACCCTACAGCAGCAAGATAACTTGAATGTCTAAGTTGAATCCATAGTTCAGAATGTATTTGAGAAAGATATCATAAACCATGTACGAAAAGGATTTTATACACAGATCTTGAAAGTAAGAGAAATAGTATAAAACTAAATGCATTAACTTCTATGTACAACAAGATGCTGAGAATCTTTAGCCACATATATTATACATAGATGGTAACACAATGTAAAAAATGTAGAGAAAAAAGAAATTGACAGAAACTCACGCAAAATATGCATCATTGAACTTAATACATGAAATCATCATCCAGATATTTACTCCTCTGCAAGTACAGAGTAACCTACCTCTCCTACCCACATTAAAATTTCCAAATTTGAAGGCTCATAAATTACTACAGAAGCATCTTCACAAACTTTTCGCAAGGCAGATGCACAAGCATTTGAGGATAGAGGTTCTGAGATCCCAACAGCAAGAAATAATCTGAAAGTAGAAAGGTTTGTAGCACATGAATATGTGAATACTGAATACAGAAAATTTTCCATCAGCAATTAGTTATCAAGTTTGACACAAAAAAACTTAACCCATTAATTATGAATACCATGGAAAAATGGAGTTTTGTGGTGTACTCACAGCAAGGATCTAAAATTTTCCTTAAAAGCAGAGATCCACTTGGAATATGAACCAACAGCATCTGCCAGAGATCTGTATACCTAAAAATTGAAGTACAGCTTTGAACGAACATGAAAAGAGAAGAATACTGCTTAAAAATAAATGCTGCAAAACGAGAGAATGGAAGAGTTCATATTAACCCACAATGCAAATGAAACCCTTTAAGCCATCAGAAGGTTTAATGGACAACATGGTCACCAACTGCATAACTACAGAGAAATCATAACTTTGGCCATCCTGTATGACTACATCAGCCACCTGGAGTAAAGGAAGTGTTGCCTTAAATAACATGGGTATAGAACAACATATGACCACAAAAGCGTTATTTTTCAGTAAAGAAAAGTGTCAACAATGAGACCCAGATTTGATGCCTTATGACATTGTTTCATGCCAAATCACGAGTCTGAATGATATAATTAACAGGTCAATAAAGAAACACAGGTAAAAGCAGCAAGTGCTACGCACAGCATTAAGAGCAAATAGTTTGCTTTCCACTTCCTTCCAGGGGATGGATAGATTCTGAGATGCCCACCCACCAATAAAGAACTGTAAATAAAAAAGATATTCAGATTGAGAATTGAGAGTTTAATGACTAAATAAATTGACATGAATAATAATAACCATGACCAATAGTTGTTTGAGATACATTAACAAGAATATAGCCTGAAACTAGGTAACAAATTATCTTCCATTTGAAAACTTGGATGAACGACTCTCCAGTAATTTGCAAATTTGTCCACCTAAGTGCACAGACAATGATTAAAGTTTAACACTACTCTTAGAAAGTATATTCTATAATTTGGTCATAGCTCTAATTAATGTGGGATCTCCAATAAGTACTAACTTGGAAGCATAAAAATTAAAATATGGATGAGTCAGAAAATAGCAGCCGAGTTATGCTCTAATATTAGACAGACACCCAAATAAAAGGTGGAAAGTAGAAGCAAACGAAGGAATATCCATGAATTAGCAAGTCAGGAATGATAGAAATCTATCACCCAGCTTGAGGGAGAGTGCTGTAACATGGGTAAAATATGAAGCAAGTGGATTTTTTCTTTTTCTATATATTTAATTAGATTCATTCCTTCATTAGGATTGATTGGCCACGGCTTCCTTGTCTGCAGTAATCAGGTCTAATTTGATGTTCTATAATCATAGAATAGCTTTATGATCAATGCCGTATAACAGTGATCTTTGTTGTACCTTTTGAATCATCAAAAATTAATATTTATTTTTACTCATTCCAATCCAAGTCTATTTTTAATTTACCGGTACTTCAGCCTTTTGTTTTTCATGTTTGTTTAATCTAAGGAAACCTTCCCCTTTTGTATTTTCTTTCCTGCTATAGTGTTCTTTTATCCAAAATAAAAAAAATGCAAATATATTCTTGTAGGAAAGATCAGGATATTTAACAACACCTTTTTGAATCAGTTTCCCATACTAAGCAAGCCTATATAAAAGTTCTATTTCAAACACACCAAAAGTTTGAAAGTGTAAAAGATATGATTTGATTTAGGGAAACATGTATAGCAGGGATACTCTATATTAATAGCCATTATTAGGTTTCCTTATATTTATACTATGAATGATTATAAATAAACAAATCACATTTAAAAGATTATAAATAAAGGATTTACATGTGTAAAGAGTATTAGGTCACCTTCAATTCCATTTTTATAGTTTTCATTTAGGTTTGTTACTCAATTCCAGTAAATTTCAGCTTTTATCTTTAGTTTTTCGTTTACTTTGTTTTTGTCTCAGTTTTCTCTTTACTATCGTCGCTTTTGATGTTAGATTCAAATTTTCCCTCAATCCTAATTTGTTTAAGGAGAATATGAAGCAATGGAAATGTACAAGATGCGTCTTTGGGAATTTGACCTAGGTTATCCTCTATATTACATTAGGAAAAACTTAGTTTTTGTTGGAAAAACTTGATGCGACTAGAGAGTTTTATCAAAATGGCACCGTTGTCGAGACGTCATGTTATTATTCCATGTTGATTTTTTTTCTTATTTCTTTTCTTTTTCCTTAAGATTTTTTTTTTGTTCACTAGATGGTCTTAGCATAAGGTCTTGATTAGATGGTCTGTCATAAATAGTCTTATCCATAAACCGTCTATTTATCTTGAGTCTCTCTGCAGACCACCTAGTCCAGTCTAGTCAAGCCTAGTAGTTATTTTTGTTTTCTATTTTCTATTATTTCAATTTTCTGTTTCATTCGTTTGGCACTAGATATGGATTTAGTTTCTGTAAACAATTAGTTTCCTATGAGAATTATTTTTCAGTTCATCATGATCAACAATACAACTATGAGATGCATTGTGAGTCATATTTTCAACAATCATTTTGAGTCATATTTACAGCAACCTTCACAGTTTTATGAGCATCCTTTGGAGCATTGTGAGCCATATTTTGAGCATACCTTGCAGCCTCGTGTACCACATTTTGAGCAATATTATGAGTAACCCTTACAGTCACATTTTTTAACAGCATGTTCAACCGGATTTTAAGGAATATTCAATACCACCAAATGAAGAATTTGTACAAACTGATATAGGGGTAACTGTTCCTACTTTTGAAGAGCCAACTTTAGAAGAGATGGTGAAGCAAATGAGTGAAACGAACCTGAAATTCCAACAAAATATGGAGGCTAGCCGAATTATATTTCGGATTCACATTGAACAATTGGCTAGTTGTATGTATAATTTTGTTGATTCTCTAAATAATGTAAGTGTTAAGTCATCTAGTGCAATGAAAAGGTTGAAGAGATTGTATTAACTGAAGAGGATGAAAGAGAGCATGAGTTCCAAGAAGAGGAGGAAGAACAAGTGAAAATAGTGTGAAAACGATATAGACTTAGATTTTGATTTTAACACAACTTTCAGAAACCAATACACGATGCACTTGTGATTCTAATGTGCGTGCTAAATGTGCTGAAATTAATTTTGTTATGCATTTAGCTTCTATGCCACTTGAAGGTGGAAGACTTTCTTCCACAGAAGGTTATTACAACAATTATGGATCAACTTGACTAATGCTGATGATTTTGTTGATACCTAATGCTATTATTGATCTTGTTCATGCTTTTACCAAAACTGAAGACACTCTTAAAGGTCATATTATTGTTCAAGCTAAGGAGGATTTTGCTAATATATGTGTTATTTCTACTAAGGTAGGTGCAAAAGCTGACTTAAATGGACTGTCTAACCCCATTGTGTCTACTTTCATAGTGTCTACTTCTGTAACATCTAACTCAATAGAGTCTAACTCTTCGGCGTCTACATCCATAACATCTACAATCTCAATAGCGTCTGTTATTGCAACATCAACTATCCCCATAGTGTTTATGGTGATAAAAAATATTTTATCATGATTTCCCTGTTTGAGAGATGTCGGCTTGTGGGAAGAATCATAGAACCAATGAATGTCCTTTGCAAAAATACTTTGGGCCTTCCTCCAAAAGGTTGTCATGTTTTGAAATTTTCAAGGGATCCCAATATATAGGTACCATAGATTCACATAATAGAGCTCAGTGTTGACAATCTTAACTTTTGCATTGTGCAATGTTTTCTAATAAGATCTCACTAACATCATTTTCCAAGTGATCACGAAACCCTTGGCAAAGAAACAAAAGTTGCATAGATGTTGCCAAAGACAATTTTTTCCATTAAGCTACTTGAGAAAAATACAAAAGAATACATAATGAATTTGAGAGTTAATTTCCCTCTTAGGATCTCATATTTATAATGACATTGGAGATTTCAGATAGAATGAATGAGAGTGAATTTCCATCTCTCCATTTTGCCATTATTTTCTTATTTGGATCCATAAGACAACTGATTGGTTTACAATCAATCATACCTGTCTTTTTTAGGATATGAAGTAACATATTTCTTTTGAGAGGACGACAAACCCAACAGTGGTGGCACGACATCACTCTTGCAACATGAAGGCAACAAGTGGGCAACACACACTGGAGAGGTGAGACAAAGTGGTTGGAGCGTGAGATAGTTTCTACCTACAGGACTGGCGGGGTTGGTAGTCACTTGGATGGACACTTCTGATTCGGTTGTCACCAAAGAAAAGTGTGATGGACGACAATGGAAGGCGACAGATAGTTGGCTAGACAACTTTTTCTTTGTTGGACAGCACAAGCACAAGCAGAGCGGGATCAACATACTTTGATACCAACTTAAGAAAAATAGAAGAGAAAATATATTTTAGAGAGCTTGTTCAAGACTCTCTTTAAGTTCTAGTATTTAGTATTTATATATAGACAAATACTACGGTTAACCAATTTCTAAAGGTTCGTGTAATAGTAATTGCAATGTTGTGGTATGCATCATTCAATACATAAAGAATGCACCAAGTCACAGTTTAATATATGCAGATAAAGGCAATTCCAAAATTGTTTGCCAATCTAATGTAGATTGGGTAGGATCATCATCAGATAGGAGATCTACTTCAGGTATTGTCGTCTAATTGGAGGGACCTTGATTTCTTGGAGGAGCAAGAAGCAAAATACAATTGCTAAGTGTTGAAGTTGAGTACCAAGCTATCGCAAAAGTTGCATTCAAGATCCATGGCTTGAGCTACTTCTCCATCAGTTAAAATTTGGATATAGACAAGATACTCAAGTAAAATGTCACAATGAAGCTACCATTCACATTGCATCAAGCCCAATCTTCCATGAGGGGACCAAACACATAAATTTATTTTCATTTTATGAGACAAAGTGCTCTATGGAGAAATCATCACTAACATTGTCAACTGTAATGACCAACTTGCAGACATGTTCAGTAAATACCTGAAGACCTCATATTGAACACATTTGTGACAAGCTTGACTCATGACATATAAGCTCCAACTTCCAACTTGAGGGGAAGAGTAAAAGACATTATTTGGTCTTAGCAATTAGGGAAATATGTATAGTTAGGGATATCTCCAATATTAGTCATTACTAACTTTCTCTATATCATACTTTAAATGACTATAAATAAAGGGTTAACAAGTATGATTAAACACACAATTCACAACGACAAAGAAACTCTTTAAAATGAAATCTTCACTTTAATTTGTCACCATTAATAGTATCCATTCATGATATAAAATTTCAAATTTAAAAACACCAAAAGTTTGAATGAAATCTTATTTTGTATGATTTGTATCTATCATTATAAGTAGTATGCATTCATAAATAGTGATTATAATTGTTATCAGGTATTCGGAAAATTGATACCAAAAAAAGTCTATGACATAAAACCAAGTCCAAATAAAAAGAAATCATACTTTGCAAAGCACCTTTTGCATAAACGTAGCAGATCCTAACAGGTGACATATATCCACCAAAAGTTCCACTAGGTTCATCCTGAAATGGATAAGCCCATCAGGCAAATCAACTACTCTTCCCTCATCATTGTATGTACAATCATCCACCTGTTAAGCACCCAGAACGGAAGAAAATGCAATTTACTAAAAGAAATCAATATAAGGAAGCGAACAAAGAAGAGATCAATATCAATTTTTAATGCACTTGAATAAAGGTTATGCTCGCAAACAAGGTAGTAAAGACTTTTTTCCATGGTGGTACATTGATCTTTTAAATAGGGCAAATAATATATCCAACATTCATAAGATATAGACTTAGATTAGAACACAATCAATGGTTAGGCAAATTTCATTCACTCTTAATTAAAAGAAAAAAAAAAGAGACAAAGATAATTTTTTTAAGTAGAAAATCCCACGCTGGGAAATGCAAATAGAGTCCACCCTTACCCCCCCAAGCCACAAAACAAGAACAGAAAAGAGAGCAACGTATCCATGCCCATACTGAACAAGCAAATAGCCAGGAATAAACCTGAGAACGCAATAACAGTGAATCAAGTAATGCTGAGAAGACAGGAGAAAAACTGTCTTCCATATGTTTTCTACTTTTTGCACCATCTTCAATGCCAAGTATATAGCTCGCAAGAGTAGACCTGTGACAAGATATGTTGTTCTCGTGATAAGTTGTCAGCAAAGACGGAACAAAAAATAATTACGTTGAGAAGCTAATGGCTACAGAAAGGCTTCTAGTCTCTGCATATCAGCACATAACATAATACCACTAGTTTTTAGCAGAAATAATCACTAAGAACAGTCACATAAATCCTAAACATTGCAAAATTCTCATTATGCTTAATGAAAGTATATCTACAAAAACGTAATAGAAACACTTGTAGTAAATCAGATAGGTACTGGAATTTAGTATAGAAATAATAGGCAAATCCAGAAAATAATTCTCTGATTACAATAAAATAGTCCAGGAACTTCAAAGACAGAAAACAGCTCAAGAAATTGCAAGAGAAGAAGACCTTCTCTGCTTTGCGGTGAGTTAGCAACAGAAACCCACCAACTACGCAAATGTTTGCCTATCTTTCCTTCTACCCTTCATCCCTCTCATATTATTAATGATACCGTCTCCTTTCCCACTCTCCTGCTGCCTCCTGTCCTGTTTGTTATGTTAGTCTAGTATTTAACAGATTTATCCCCTCCATTTTACATGTCATTTCACAAGCTCTTTCTTCCAGCACCCATAATTTTCTTCCTACACCATAACTGAAGTGATTCTTCCCTACATTATCCTTTTCTTCATTCTTGTAATTTTTTTTCAACTTTGTTATTCCAGAAAATATGTTCTGGAATAATATATAACTGCTTTGGGATTTACTAATCCATTGATGCACCTCATGTTTAGAACATTGCAGAATGTATTTTTTGATATTCCACAATTAGGTACATATTTATATTCTAGCATGGATATTCTGGAATAACCTTTTCTAAAATTCAGTACATATTGTTTACATTCAAAAATGTATTTTGCTTTTTCTTTATAGGCCATTCTAATATATAGTTTTTTTATTCTGGAGAAATCACTCCGGAAACAAGTGCCTGTCTATTATTAATTTGCTGAAATGGTCATTCCAAAATGTATTCTAATTTGCATAAACGTAATCCAGAATGGATATTCAAGAATATTTAAAGACCACTAACCGCACTAACCGCTATTAACTACTACTAACCACTACTAACTGCCCTTTATTTTTTATTTTTCCTATAATATACCTTCCAAGTCTTATCCTTATTTTGTGTCCTAACAGACATGAACCAAACCCATCATATAAGAGATTGATACCACTTTCAACTCAAAACCTTCAAGCAATGAATTTGTGGGCCTTGTTCCTTAAATGTTGCTCAGTTTTCTCATATGTACCCAATGTGAAAGGGAGTCACACTTGAGTGAGTGATTGTTAAGACTACAAGTCTGAGTCTTAGTCTCACATTGGTACACTCCCTTTCCAACGGAAGCATTTCTAACCATGATTACCTCACTGGTGATCCTTACCTTGTACTGCCCTTCATCATGATGAACATGCTTGCCTGAAACCTCCGAAGACTCTTGATATAGGGACCACTCTTATATTGTACTTACCTAAGTTAGTCATATAGACAAATCATCTCTGATACCAACTTGAACTATGTAAGAAAATAAAGAATTATTTTATTGATATCAATCAAACTAATTACATTTTCTTCATCTCTATTTGTAATAACCAAAACCTTTAAAAAAAATATATATGTTCAATAAATAAGAAGATTCTAAAGATATTTTTTCCTAAATACTAGGGAGATATTGAGAATATCTTTTATCCTAACAATCTGCTATTTACAACAATTAGTTAATAAGATCTCTTCTAATTCATGGTACCACATCTTGAATATACAAGATATTCTTACATGCACATTCCCAAAAAAAATGTTATATCATATCTTAGTAATCAATTAGCAACATGAACAAACAAATATTCACATGCTTAGAAGGATAAATGTATACAAAAAACTATGCCACAAGGTTAAAAAAAGAGCACAAAGATAGAGCAAGACAGAATATCACACACATCAAATCTACAATATCGTTAAACTTAATAAGGAGCAGTTGCACTTGATACTTATGAGGTTTTCTTATATTGCACACACAAACTCAAATTTACAACAGACACAAACCTACCCAATAGAAGGCAGCATTCAGCATCCATTGGAATAGAAAACCAAATCTGAAACATGTCCTCAAATTAAAAACACACAAACTTCTTCCTCATGTCTCAACTTAGAAAATGTAAGTCAATCCCTTTCTTCTCTCTTTTTTGCATTCCTCATTCACTTGTTCTCCCTTGTTTCAAGCCAAGCAATGAACAGTCAATTGATTTCAAATCAGGTCATTCACGAGCAGCCTAATTGAGACTTCAAAGAAGAAAGGGGACAGGATGGTACAAACTAATTAAGTGTAAATGAGCTGGTGTATTTTACCAAAATATGACGCATGTCAATATGATTCATTAAACTAACAAGTGTTGGCCGTGTATAAATTCATCAGAATATGTTAAACTAAATAAGTCTAGATAAGCAAGGGGAAGTTGCCCTTAATACCTGTGAGGTTTTCTTATATTGCAAACACAAACTCAAATTTACAACAGACACAAACCTACCCCATAGAATGCAGCATTCAGCATCAATTGGAATAGAAAACCAAATCTGAAACATGTCCTCAAATTAAAAACACACAAACTTCTTCCTCATGTCTCAACTTAGAAAATGTAAGTCAATCCCTTTCTTCTCTCTTTTTTGCATTTCTCATTCACTTGTTCTCCCTTGTTTCAAGCCAAACAATGAACAGTCAATTGATTTCAAATCAGTCACGAGCAGCCTAATTGAGACTTCAAAGAAAGGGGACAGGATGGTACAAACTAATTAAGTGGAAATGAGCTGGTGTATTTTTTCAAAATATGACACATGTCAATATGATTCATTAAACTAACTAGTGTTGGTCGTGTATAAATTCATCAAAATATGATCCGTTTCAAACCAGTATTTGTGAAAATAAAGAAACAAAGATAGTGGTGGCCAGAGAGTCTGAATCACAAGGGATCACCTATCCCACCTAGAAAAAATTTACTGTTTAGGCATGGATATTAACAGCCAACGGATCCAAGGTATTAAGAAGTGGACTTTTAAACATAACTCGACCTTACAAAACCAACTCATAAGGTGAGGTTTGCATCACTTATATACTATGAAATGTCTTTATCTCTAGTCAATGTGGAATCTCCAACACACCCCTCATGCCGAGACATGTCAACTCGTATGTTGGACTGTATAATGAGTGATCCGATAACGGTCCAATAGCAGGTGGCTTGATAAGCCCAACAAATTCTCGCTAAGATAGACTCTATATGGTTTTGATACCATCTTAAGAAGTGGACTTTAAACCTTACTCAACCTTTAAAAAGTAGCTCATAAGGTGAGGTTTTCACTCACTTATATACTATAAAATGTTCTTATCTCTCTAGTCAATGTCAGATCTCCAACACAACGCAACAAAGGTAGACACATGGTAGTGATTTCTCAAAAAGAACTAAGTAGCAATCAAAGAAAAAATGTTCATTTTAGACTAAGAAAATTTGGACAAACTATAAACCACATGCATCACACCAATCATCCAAATATGGTAGTGTTCTGGAAATCATTAGACCCATTAACCAAACTAGGGATTGAATTCCTTCAAGCTTATCTTCTGCTTTATCCTCATTTGTAGCTTCTTTGATTTTGCAATCACTAAAGCACAGGACTGCACTTTTATTTACAAATTTTGCAGGGCAAACAAAGCCACTGCTAACAGCACCTACCAAGTGGAACGTGATCATTTTGATACTTGTATATACAACACCATATCATTGGTGAAAGTTCTCAACTACTCAGAAAGAAGCTCCTTAAGCCTTTCTATGTCTTCTCAATTTTACTTATAGAGAATCACAGTGAAGGAGAAAAGAAATGGTGTAGAAAGGGATATGAGGGTATAATGGTGAGATCATGGCAAGGTGAGCAACTCCAATTAATGGACATGTTCTCAAGGGATATCAGGCGTAACCTAATCCATACACAAGGGTAGTGAGTGTTCTACAAACTTGAGGGGGGTGCATCATAAGAAAACCTCAAGGATACCTACCTAACATACTTTTCCCAATAAATAAGTTGTAAAGCCTTACTAAAATTGCATTACCAAAACTGCAGTGTTGAGTCTGCAATCTCCCAATCTTCACTTGGAAATGCCACGCAGCTGTTAGCATATCAAACAGTTTAATATCAACATCAACCAAATCTATAATAATATACAAACAAGCTGATTAGATATATGCAAAAACTATAACATCTAAGAGAGCATTTTTTCAAGTATGTTAATAAAAGATCCCAAACTTTAAATCTTAGTTTTAGTTATTACTAAACATTTGTATCCTGTATATTGTTATATTTAAAGAGATGATCTTAGATCCACTAACTACACTGCACTAAGAGTTCAAATACAATGATTCTGTTGAATAGGACATAAGTAATAAACCCTAAAATCCTTGATCTCTTCAAAACCAAAAACGAGCAAATGCCTTAAGCAAGTAAAAATTCTAAGCAGATTGTTGAGATTACCTCAAGAGGGCATCTGTAAGGGCTAGAGCTTCTGCACTTGCTTCAACAATTAGAGATGGAGCCTAGCATACATTTAACAACTTGTCTAGGTAAATGGGACATGAATTATTTGGTTTGCACATAACAAGAAAAATTCAATGAATGATAATAAGTTAGTAACCATATGTGATTGAGTTACTCCTATATATCAAACATGTAAAATTAAAGAAACGATAGTCATCATTAGTATGAGTTTGTTAACAAAGCCATTCCAACAGACAAGTAGACAGCACATAGAAAAATGTCACAGCAAGGATTTTGGAAATCCTAGAGAACTCATACTTACAGCCTGCCCAATTTCTGACAACAAGCACGCGAGGCCACCAATTACTTTCATGTCTCCCCTAGTAAGGGCTGGAAAAAGAAGTACTTCCTTCAGATACTGTACCCTGCATAACAAAATTTGGGGTACTCCCTAAAGAAAACCCAAATCAAAATCAATACATCGCCCATATAGAAACACTATGCATGGCAATACAAGATGAGAAAAGAAGACTAGTTTAACTTAGTAAATTGTCCAAATTCAACCAAATTTATCTAGAAAAAATTACACAAATAAATCCAGACAAGTTCTAGCCTCATGCAATAATAATAGTAGTAATAAAGTCATTGTTTCTGTCAGTCTTTATCACCAATGCCACAAAGAAAGAAAGCATAGTGGGAACATAATTTTGAATATACAACTAGCAACACTAAAAGGTGACGAGAGGATGGGAAGAGTGATTCAGAAAAAGATGAAAAAAAAACTCTCTCAACCAGAGGTATTAGCTTTGTAAAAGAAAAACCAACTGGCTGCTCAAAGTAAAGCTTTTTGCTCCTACTGTGTTTTCAGCTGTAAGCTAAAATAACAGTTAAATACACTAATAAAAAGGGTCTATAGTCCAACTGCCTCCCTTATATATGTTATGTGATTTCCTTTAAGTTCAACTCAATAAAGAAAGAAAAGGCAAAGAAGTAAGACTCCATTAGTTTCCCATTTATGACAGGCACATAAAGAGGGAATGATAGAGGGAGCAAAAATGAGACTATGACCCAAAATCCCAAAAAGATAATTCAAGAAAATAAATTATATAGTAATTTTATATAAACCAAGCCTCTAAAATGTGTCACTATGTGCCATAATTAGTCAAATCCAATTTTAAACTCTACGTATACTACATTGATTATTTTATAGGTAATCACCAGCTTTTGAATTTTAGACCATAATATTGATATTGCATCACTCATGCTTACGCAACTAAGCATCACAAGGTATACAGTGTTATCTACAAAAGGCTATGGTGGTGCCATGGCAGATTTGGTGGCAGACTCTCTGCTTGCCACCGCAACATGGCAGTGGCGAATCAGATTTCACATGACGGCTCATAGCAGCCATGTTGGGTGTCGCGGAGTAGCAGTTCAGAGTAGCCATGGCGGAAATTTTAGACTGCGGGGCACTATGCTTAAGGAAGAAGAAGCCTCAATCAGCATGATGCAACCCGACCGAACCACTTAAAACCTTAAATTTTTTTTCTCTTCTATTTCTATTTTAAGGCTAATGCATATTTGGTCAGCCTAAAATGTTTCTTTTTAAAACAAGGGGTTGGGCCATACAAATCGACCCAAACGCAAACAACTACGTTAGAAAACAAGCCTAACACACTCCTATCTCAGTGTTAAGCACCACCCACCCACACCTCCTCTGCTTCCAGTGCTGTGGCACTGCTGACCGACCAAGCACTCTATCACTGTCCCACCACCGCTGCAGCCACCTCTAGTTCCACTGCAAGTCCTCTTTTCCTTTCTTTTTTCTTCTACTTCATCTTTGGTCAGCGCAACCCAGCTTCCCTAAATTCCTTTGTTTTTCTTTTCCACTCAATAATCATTCTCTAGATATTATAAACATTTAATCACCTATTTTCCACCAACCCCAATAGCAACTGAACAAGGCAGTTCAAGAACATCCAACACATAATTAGAATTTAGAACATTTATCTTATATTTTGTTGTTATTTTAAGTCAAGAACTTTCAAATATTTTTTCATAAAGGATTTTTGCCTTCTAACATGTTTTCCTCAATTTAAAGCATTCCTAAACTTGTTCTCGTTACACTCATTTAATAATTCATCTTTGTTAAAGATCTCACATTGACTAGAAATATAGTTGAATTATAGTATATAGATGGATACAAACCTCACCATACAAGTCGGTTTTCTGAGGTTGAATAAGGCTTAAACCTCACTTTCTAAGAGTCTTGAAGAAATCTGCTGTAAGAAGCTTCATAACCCAACTTCTATTATACAATTCATAGCACCCAAAAAACTGTATAACTGACCCTTAATGATCAATAATAGCTTGCTAAACTGCCCTAGCATAAGAAACCTCTGCAAATAACACCATCAAATTAACTGTTATGTTGGACCTCTAAATCCTAAACAAGAAACAATTCAGGTGTTTGAGTATTCTATTTGACTATTATAGGCCAATCACACATCCATCCTGGAATATAGATAGTATGAGAGCATCGCTTTAAACTAAACGATAGTCAGTATAGTTATGTGTCTCATTTTAAGAACCTAACAACTCTCAAATCTAGTAGAAAACTTGAAGTCTAGAACATATTATAAATTCTAAGAGAATGAAAAAATAAATCAAGAACATATTAGAAGACTAGTAGTACAATGACATCTTTAAAATAATTACAGACATGTAAACTTAAGCCAAACAGATAATACTAATGAGTATGAAAGATGTTCCAACAAATTGGGCAATCTTACCTCGTGTTTAGTCACAAGTTCAACAAGAACTTCAATGGCTAGATCAAATGATAATGAAACCTACACAGAATGCGATACAAATTATTCTGCGTAGTCATGAATGATCATCTTAAGAATATGAGAACTGGAATACCTGCAATGAGTTGAACACAAAATTTAGAAGAGGGTGTGCCGGCAATGTTCCAGGAGATATCTCAGAGAAGCAACCTGCTTTAACCTGAAAACATGAAGACCATGTTAGAATAAACTCGAGACAATAGAAAGTTTTTTATGAAGCTCAGGAAAGATGAATATTTAAGTTCAAATAAGACAAAAGAGGGGAGAATCAAAGCAAAAGATGTCTTGTCGATATAACCATGCTTAAAGCAGTGCAACATAAAAGTTAGCAAAAATGTAAAAACCGAATGAGTCATCAGTATAATGGCGCACCCAACTCAATAAGCAGCGTAGAATTTTCCTGTTTCTTTCATGTTGTTGCACAGAACCATCAAAATTTATTTCAGACTGCTGCAGCAAGAACTCAAGAACCATAGGTGTATGGGAGAGAAGCTGTAAAACAGACATAAAAGAGTGCAGAAGTCAGAGTAAAAGAGAGGATGCACACAGAAAAACACGGCATATATATATGAATGTATCGAAGCAAAAGTTTCTAAACCTCTTGGGTATAGTGGCTTTTGTGTAATGAACTAATTTTAGAATCGATTCGCTGGTTGTCAACAACTTCCTCTGGCAGAACAGTGAGCATCTCAAGGACAGCAATATTGCCATCATCTTGGCTTTGCAGATTCTGTAGACTGTAAAAGAGCTGTTCAATTGGGTTTCCATATGCAGCAACTTGAAGTACAAGTGCAGAGAGTGCAAGACAGATCTGTGTCAAAAGCTGTCATGATAATAACAAAGAACAAGTTGAAATCAAATTATTCTTAACAAGAACCATCAAGAAGACAGCTAAAAATGTCTATACAGCACCTCCATGAAAAGAGTATCAGCATTATAAAAAACAGAAAGGAAAAACAATGCACCTGAGGTGGACCAGTACTGAATCTTTTGACAGCAAGAAGAAGGGCATTTAACAAAGCATCTTTAACTCCTAATTGCAGTAGATAACCTTCATTTTGAATCTGTAATTTGAACCATGTAACATTCATCACCAACTAATCTTAAAGCATCAGTCATGAAGCTCTTTTTATTTCTATTTTTCTCTCGGGAATTGGCTCTTCATAGACTAAAAAAAATGTCCAGAGCTGGAAGAAATCAAAATCAACCTTCAGACATTAGTTATAGGCAGCAAGTTACCACTGCACTGCTCACAATGACTCACAGAAAAGAACTTAATACTAAGTAGAAAACTACAGCTAGGCTTGAAGTTAAAAACAAAACACCATAAAAGGGTAAAGAAAGCCAAGAAACAACAACGATAAAAAAAAAGTCCCGAACTTCAATCCTTCTCCAAGTTTGACCTGCACTGTAGAGCACTGAGAACAAATAAAGCCTCACATATTTTTACGACACCGACTAAAGGTAAGAAAATCGATTCAATATAACACTGCAACTGCGACACGAAAGAATGCTTAGCATATTAACATGTCCTCATCATCTCTTCGATCACCTAAGTGAATCACTCCAGTTCATAATGCACAATAAACACACAACATAGCAATAATTAAGTAAAGGCGAAACCTCAATTACTAAATCCATAAACATTAAACAAATTGGAGGCTTTGGAGAGAGAAAGAGAGAAACAGGTTTTAGAGAGAGAGAGAGAGAGAGAGAGAGAGAGGAGAGAGGACCTTGCGTTTGAGAATCTGCGCTGCGAAGAACTCGACCTCGAAATTGGAGGCGAGGGGGATGTGGCGATCGGCGGTGAGGATGGCGGTGGCGACGTCCCAGGCCGCGTGGGTCTGCTGGAACTGAACGAGCCACTGATTGGCTGCGACGCGGTTGCAGGATTGGGTATCGTGGTTGAGCACATGGACGGCCTCCGCCACCTTCATTGCCAGTTCCATGACGTCCTTCGCCTTTTAATTTTTGTTTGCTTAGAAAATTGAGGGAATTAGGAAAGAGAAAATGAATTTAGAAAATTAGAAAAAGGAAATTGGGAAAAAAGAGAATCAGAGGGAAGAGAAGCAGGGTGATGATGAGGATGCGACGCCTGGGACAACTGCAACGGATTCAGTTAACCGTTGTTACCCTTTCATCGGACGGCTACGGGCTATGAGGGAGTGACAGAGCAGTGAGAGACGGTTGAGGGTTTGGCTCTGCTCCTCTGCATCCCACCATACGCCAACTCCTCTATTTTATAGATTCTTTTCCTCATTCCCCACTCGCATCCAACTTCCACTACCCTCCCTCTCCCATCTTATGTTAAATCCAACATTATTATTAACAACAATAATAATAACAATAATTATTAATTAATTTATTCCTATACAAAGGAGATTTCTTATTATAAATATTTTTTATACACAAATTTTATTTTATTTTATTTTTATTAATATTTTATTTTATTATTTTATTATTTTATTTTAAATATTTTAATCATTTTCTATTTTCTAAATATTATTAAATAATTAATTATTTTTATAATTAATTGAAAAAAAATTATTTTATTTTTAATATTAATATAGTGTGCAGTTATTATTTTTTTAAAATAACGTGGAACAAAATAGTGTATTAATTATGGAACAGTTTATTATTAGAAGTGGCATGTGAAGCAATTTTTCTTTATATATTTATCTCTCTTAAAAACTATAATTTTTTATCCCTTCTCATTATTTGGTTTGGCTGTTATCCTGTCTTATTATTTAGTTTTTTATTTTTTCTTTGAAAAAATATGAATATGAATATGATAAAATTATTATTATTATGGAAATTTGAACATCATACGGTCATCATATTCTAATATTTCTCTGTCATGAATACATGTATTATTGAAGAATTCATTAACCATAATATGTCAAGACATTGTCTATCATCAAGGCAAAGTGAAAAGAATCAAAAAAACATGAATTGGAGCATCTGGCAACTGTGGACGAGACTAGAGACAAAAGATTTTTCAACATAACAACAAGAGGCAAAAGATTTTCAAGATAACAATAATTTAGAATCTGAAAATAATGTAGACTTATCTAAACAATAATGTAAATCTACTTATTGTAAGCATTATAATTCTACTTCGTCCTATAAACACGCGACTCATTTTGATACAATATATTACCAAAGTACAGTATGTATGTTAATTGTTTAGGTGACATTATGATATGTTAAAGAAGAATATTTCAAGGCTTTATTTTTTAATTTTTTTAAAAGTTGTTTTTCATAATTTTTTCAATAACATAATTTAAAGGTCACAAAAATTAATAAGCTGAAAATATATAACCATGATTTCATTGAATGAGCCAAACTCAAATTAGTTTAAAGTTATTTCATGTCATTTATGTAATTTTCTAACTAAATCTCATAGTTTCCTTTTAAGTCACATATGGAAAAAAAAAAGTTATAGTTTTATAAAAAGAGTTGAACAAAGCTTGTAAAATATTTCACAAAGCTAGTTAGAAAGTATGTATAAGTAGACAATCTAATGATTAGCTTTTATTAGTTTATAATTTTTTTTCTCAATCACTTTCAAAATCATGTGAAAGGATAAATGAAATAAGTAATATAGACATGAAATAGAAAGACAATGAAAAATTGCTTTATAGTGCTTCACTTAACCTAACTGATGGAAGACCATCTGAAAGATCACACATTGGACCTTTGATCAGGGCATGGCTATATGAGATTGGAAGAGGAAGAAGAACCTTAGAAAACTCTCTTTCTATGGAGTATGAACTATTAAAACTTCTTTTCCTTTTTTTCTTATTCTTGTATAAAAAGTAGAAGCATAAGTAGGCTACATTTGGACCATAATTAGTGTGTGAGTGAGAGGTCAACACCCTACTTTGTGTGAGAGTCAAACTTCAACCCTCTTCATTAGGGAAGTAAAAAACCCTAATTAAGGAGGCCAACAAGAACAACACACAACCATCACATAGCCTCACACGACCATACACCAAGACAATTACATGGAGTGCTTGTAAACACATGAAAACATCTTATTTTGGGTTATGTGGAACTTGAAGACTAGCTTGAGGTGCCGAATTTGAAATTCTCTCTTCTTGTGTAATTAGTCTCACATTCTTTAGATCTTGCCTCTTGTATTCCTCACTTTGAAATTGAACTTGAATTTACTAATGCATTTTGTTTGTTTTCTTGTTCGTTTGAAGTCATCTAAAATGAGAGTATTCTACTAGGCTCACCACCAAGGAATCTTCCTTGGAAGTAAGGGCTTTTAATGTTGTTTTTGCTCACTAGAAACTTGGGAAAAGTTAAAAAAAAAATTAAGTTCTTTTGTTGTTTGTAGTGTCTTCCATCATTTGGCATCATGAGTCAGGTAAGGAAGCTTCAAAAGACAAGTTTCTCATTCTTCCTTGCTTGATTTTGTCTTTTATATGCATGTTTGTGTCTTAGTTTTTAAATTTCATGTTCAATCCATGTTTATTTTTAGTTGATTCAAATTTTAGTTCCAATTATCTTGAATCAGTGTCATGTTTAGGAATTCTATTATGTGTGATTGTCTAATTTTGTGTCTTTGTTGAATTCTTTACTCACAAGTGTTACTTAGCTTTTAATTTTTGAATCTTCTATGTTTTTGTTTAGTCCTTTAACATGTCATAAACTCTTTAGAAGTAGGGCTAAATTTTTACATAATGTTTCTTGCTTAAAAACATGTTAGTTGAACCATCTTGTTGTCTAATTCTTTTCCTATTTGAATTCCTCGTTTGTTATTAGTGCATTAGAAAATTCTAAATCATTTTTTCCTTAAGTTCTACATGTGTGTCAAGAACTTTTAAAATTTTTCCTAAACTTCTAGTTTGAAACTTGATTGAACATAATTCATGCAATTGTTAGTTGATTAGGAGTGAATTTGACTATATTTTTAGAGTTGTTTTCATAAAAATGAATGTGTAAAAAGAAAATTTTTGGCCTCTTAATTTGAAAAAGAAAAAGAATTGAAGGTCGAGACATATTGATAAAACCCAACTCAACAAGCAGATGACTAAGGACACCATGGACACTTAACAATTAGGTCAATCATTTCAACATCCAAGGCAAGGCCCTACCAAACATCAGAAAGACCTCAACAGAAGAAGAAATGGACATAGTGATACAAACCACCTTAATAAGCAAATGACTAAGGACACAACATACACTTCACAATTAGGTCAGTCATCTCAACACAAAACCAGGCCCCACCAAACCTCAAGAGAGCCTTAGTAAAAGAAGAACTAGACATAAACCAGAATATCAAATGTTCTTCCTTTTAGTCTTTTCACAAGACAAGTTTATGTAAATAAATTGGGCTCACTTTGGGGGTCTAAATAGAAGAATAAGCTAGAATAGGGTTCAATTAGCATAAATTGGAGGTGTACTTAGCATAAATTAGGCTTGTGTCAAGCTCACCTTTCATGACAAGTTTACCTAGGTTTAAGGTTTAGGGTTTAGGATTGCATCAAATGTAACTCTAGCTAGACAATTTCTTTTTTCTATTTACACCCTACTCTAATTGGCCCAATACGTGACCCAAAACATGGTCGAAGAAAATGACCCAAATACAAGCCCAAAATAAAGCATATACTACTCTGTATAATGTTTATAAAACTACATAAAAATGGAAGAGCAAACAACATTAATTCTCCTTAAGATGTGAGTCTTCTAAGATCCATTTTCTGCTTCCAATCTCCTTAGCCAAATGTTTTGAGGCTGGATGGGTTTTCATCATTCTCTCCATCTTGAGAAGGATCTATCCTCAGATCCTGATTGATGTTTAATGATAGCAGCCTCTATTTATTTGTTATTTTCCTCCTGGATCAAATGTCAATCTACAATAGACATAAAACAAATATGAGATAATTTTCTTTATTAAAAGAAAATAAAATAAAATAAAACAAAAATAAGGGCCTTTTATTTTTATAAAATGTTTGAAAGAAAAACATAAAGCCTTTTTCAAAAATATTTTTGTTCACTTTGTGTTGTTTATTGCCCAAGCTAGGCAACAACATCACAAAGTGTTGGTTTTGAGATTTTTGTGAAGAAAATTAGCATTATATACTTGAAAAGAAGAGTTCAAAGTATTGCAATCCCCCTTTAAGGATTCTTTCTCAGCTATGCTTGCAGGGGTGTCATAAAAGACTCTTCTTCTTTGTTGGTTTCCTCTTCTTCTTCCTTATCAATCAAACCTGCATATGTCTTTTCTGTGCAAGAAGAGTTTATTTCTATATCTGGTTCAGCTCCAGAAAAAGACTTTTTTGTCTTTCCTTTTCTGTCATCATTCTTTCTCTTTTTTCTTTCTCCTCTCTAACTTTCCTTTCTTTCTCCTCTCTTTCTCTTTTTTCTTTCTCTTCTTTCTTTCTAACAATAACTTGTAATTTTTCTTTAAACTATTTTTCTCCTCTAGCATATTTTTTTTCTCTGTCTACAAATTTGCTTCCTATTTTAACAAGCTTTTTCATTTATTCTTTAAGCTTTCTTTTTCTATCATATGAAGGCGGAACAAATATTCTTCTCATACATGCCTTTAAATCACTCCAATACTATACATTTGATGTTGTACCAATTCTAACATCAAGTTGCCTTTGTTGCCACCAAGACCTAGCATATTCTTGAAAACATAGAGTAGCCAAGAAAAATCTAGTATGTTCATCCACTTTGTATTTCTTAAAAGTTTGATCAAACTTTGTCTCCCATTCTAAATATTCTTCAACATTTTTTTCCATCAAAGTAGGCAATGTATATTTCAGGCTATGTAGAATAATATAAACTTCTAGGCTCAAAACACACCCCTTCCTTTCTTTGATAATGGGAGTTATAAATCTTTCTTCTATGAATAGGTCTTTCTTCTTCAAACCTTTTGTCCTTATTTTGGTTGA
>Ga0123342_1001593_pt1 | contig 38145 bp, 11 predicted proteins | sample Turbeawhitnodule_FD_89960 | JGI IMG/M metagenome (GOLD analysis project Ga0123342, IMG submission 89960) | Root nodule microbial communities of legume samples collected from Mexico - Turtle bean Mexico white nodule | ecosystem: Host-associated > Plants > Roots > Nodule | place: Mexico: Nepantla...
TATATATATATATATATATATATATATATATATATATATATATATATATATATATATATATATATATATATATATATATATATACCTGAACCAAATATAAAATTATGTGCGTTTGATTCAGTTCGATTTGGTTTAAATATAAAAAAAAATTAAAATCAAACCAAATTATTCTCTACATTATAATTAAATATTTGTTCTCTATAATATTAAACAATTTATTTATATATATTTTTTATCAGCAATTTATTTATACATATTAACAACATTCCTTTTTTTTATATCAATAAAAAAATCCTTTTTTATATCAATAAACAGAAAAAAAAAAAAAAAACTAAGATGGTTTTGTTTCATATATAGCTTCTACCTCTAATAATCTTAACAAACTCACACACATTAAATTTAAAACATAAAAATTAAAATCAGTTCCTCTATATTGTTTTCTTTTAGAATATTTTATTTTGTCTTAACACTTTTCTTTCCCAATGTTAATAATGTAAAATTTACAACACCCAGCACTCCGCTTATTTGTCACGCGCTTTTCTTATATTCACTTCCGATGTTAAGGCTAATTCTCCCTGATCAATTGTGATATCCGTCTAAGAAATATCTATTTAGTTTTTAATTTTCAGAATATTCATATCCGCAACCCAAATAAGATAGTTTTGGATATGTAAGTATGAAACTGAGATGTGTCTTCCGGATATGATAATCCATCGTCTTATTTGGACACACAAGAAGGTCTTTTGGATGTTAAGATCGGACGCTTTTTTTCTCATTCTCAATACATAAATCTGGGAAATGTGACAATAGCAGTGTAGGGTTTTAAAATAAATGTTGGGTGCAGATGACAATTGATCTAGTGTGAGAATTAGGCTCTTTTTAAAAGCTTGGGCCCATTCATTTGGCCCAAGAAATTTACTACTTGCCACTACCTTTTTTTCTATATAAACACCCATCAATTTCTTAAAATTTGGATCCATTCATTTCGCCAAATGTTTTTATCCTATTTTTTTTTATATTTCTACCATCAGCTTTTTCAAAATTTGGGCCCACATATTTGGCCCAGTGTTTCTACTATTTGCCACTCGTTTTTTACATATACAATCGGCAATAGTTTCCTTTTAGAAAAGTAAAATAATATATATAAATTTTACCTCATCCCAATAAATTTTAAATATTTGTATGACTGCACACGTTATTTGATATTTAATACAATTGTTTGAGTATTTGTATGATGATACACATCACCTTACACTCTTTTTTTTGCAAAAATTAAAAAATATGTTTTCTTTAAATAAAATTCATGCAAAAGTCAACAATATCAATGATTAGATTAGATTATTTTCATTTATTGTATAATTTGTAAAGGACATTAAGCATAGTCGTTAGTATTATCTTATACTCCAACAAAATCTCAAAAAAAATATAAAAATTTTAAAACTAAAATAAATATCTATACAAATAAATAATTTTGATCTTAATAACTACGTGATTCTGATTTTTCATTATGAATGAAAATACATAGGAGCAAAGTTAATTCTTGTTGTATTCATTTTTTCAAAAGTCCAACTCATATTGATAAAAATTCAACTCTTTCAAAAACATTTTTTTACTCTTAAAATTACGTAATCCTTGATTTTTCATTATGATATAACGTAGGAGTAAAGTAAATCATTGTTAGTCCCAAAATAAAACATTTCATAATTATTTTCTTTATTTTGACATGTATTTTTGTTTCTTTTTTCAGAAAAAATAAATATTTAAAAAAATTACATTTTTTTTGCACATTTAATTAAATGTACAGTCTAAGAACTAATGTTGTAAGATGTTAACACCTTTTTTATACATATCGACTCTTAGATCCTAAATCTTGTTTTGTAGATCTTTCTTTTTTTATTTTTTTCATAGTTTTCCATAATAAATTATGGTGACAATTCTATTTTTTAAAGTTTTTTTTTATCGTCCTCTCATAAACTCATTTTTGAATAGTAACTTTCACTCAATAACTCATAAAAGTAACATTTAAAATATTCACTCAATAAAGCAACATTTATCCTTAAAAGTAATAATCCATAAAAGCAACAATAATAATAAAATTAGATTGTACTAATATTTCTAACAAACATGACATTCTATAAAAATAATCAAGCATGTTCGTCCAAGAAAAATCCAATAACATGAAATATCGAGTTTCAAGTATTACATTATCATAACTACAACGAAGAAATCAATGAGAAGATTATTTTACAACAGTCCAAATTTTAGCATATATAAATATTTGATGTATACACATAAATAAAATAACAATACTACAACCATTATCTAAATTAAAGTTTTGCTAGCATGTATTATTTGTATCTTAGTGTTATATGAGTGAGAGTGTGAAATATGTAATATTCTTCATCTTGTGAAGTAAACATCCTTGTAAGAAAAGTGTATATCCTCTCTACAAGATCATTTCTTAGTATTCTAGAGTGAGTTGTGCACTTATTTTGTAATCATTGTTTGATTATAATGAAACATTGTTAATGTTCCTTAAAAGAGAACAAACATAACTCAAATGTTATGATGAACCAATATAAAGACTTTGATGTATAGATGATAGACTAGACAATCTAATGTTTCTAAAAAATTTATTGTATTTTGCTCCCTTTTAAAGTCTATTTGTTATTTTATTTGGTATCAAAGCTAAATTCTTGGTGGCCATGTCATAGACCCTTTAGGGAAAAACAAAAGCAAATTGAGAAGGGGATGGTTTGTTTGTGAGTTCTAAGACAATAGATGGGTGGTAAAGTCAACTATAGTAGATTGTATATGAATTGAGAGGAAAAATTAAACATTATGACATATATGGAACTTTGGGTACAAAACTAGGGATAGGGACTTATTAATAAAAGAATGATTTAATTGGGAAAGACAACTTCTAGAAAAGTTAGCCATAATATCTCCATAATACAACCAAATAAATGTGTAATAGACATTAGATATGGAAATGGTACAAGTACAAAACGTAGTAAAATATGCATATGTATTGATACATCAATAATAAGAAGTGAATGACAATACCTTCTTCAATACATTTTGGAGTATTACCATCTAATGTATTCTTTTTTTTACTTTGAATTATTATTAACCACAAAAAATAATTTGGCTAAGAGGTACATTGACCTACACTCAAATGCTTTAAATTACTATTTTTTTTAACCAAGATAAAGAAAATGCAAGCCTTCTTATATTTTCATCTCTAGTCTAGTTTTTAAATCACACTCTTAACTATTTTGAAAAAATTATGAACTTTTCCTTTTCATTGTTTCATAGGCATCATAATTTTCTCATTTATGTGTAAAATAGTTTAAGTATCATTGTACCTACATTTATGTTAATCTTTCTCGTTGTTCATTTATAAAAAAAAAAATTGTTCAATCACTTCTTTTATTTGCTGACAATGCATGAATGAATAATTATGGAGTAATATTTTCTCTTCTAATTGATTTATGATTAACAATAAAGGAATTTATATCAATTTAAATATTTACTATTAAATAATTGTTTTGACCTTAAATCCAAGAGAGAATGTTATTAGGTTAATAACCACATTTAAGAGATATTGTTCAATTTAAATATCGATGTGAGACTATTTTGTTCTTAAAAAACGTTTTGTAAGTTAAAAGAGGAAAGAATATATAAAGTGTCATTAGAGACTCAACTCCAATGTGGGACTACATATGAGTAATTATTTATAAAAAAAAACATCTCATTCCAATCTTTATAAAAAAAAAAGAGAAATAGAGAGAGTAGTAGGTTTGAAAGTAGAAAAAAGATTGAAACATGCAGAGAGTGTGATGGCAGTTTCATTCATAGGGAATTGTTGCAAAGGTTTGATAACGTTGTAACGCTATTAATTGTGAGTTTGTGTTTGAGAACTTCAACACATGATTCATTTAAGGATTCATTCCAATCTTTGTTCTGTGTTCGATCCATGAATTTAATCAGATGGTTCAAAACATCACAATTAATGCGTATTATTTATTGAATCAAAAACATGGAATGAACCAGCAAACGAGATCAGATCGATGTTTGGATGTTAGAAATTGTGACGTTATTCACACGTGGAAAAAAGTTTAGGGATTCATTCATACCTATATAATCTCAGATTGAAAAGTGGCACCACACCAAAAACAATTCTGAGGAAATGGATCCAAATCCTGACACAATTAAGGAGGAATTGAACCGATTTAGGCATTCTGTCTCTGAAAATTTCAACAAAGTTCAAAAGGTGATTTCTCATTTCGTAATTCATAACCATTTCTTTGTTTTTCAATTGGACCCCATTAATTTTGGAATATCACTTGCAAGTGTGGTTGATGTTGCATTTCGCTTTCCAATTTCTTGACTTCTTATGTTAATTAATTGTTTTCTTTTACCTCTGTTTCTTGTCACACATGAAACATTTGTTATTCTGGTATAGATCTAACATGTCTTGTCGTACTAGTCACGTGTGAGACAAATCAATATTTTCCCACTACCATACAGTATTGCTACTGAGATTCTTTATCATGTTGGACTAAATAAGACTCCTTGCATGAACCCACTGAAACATTTAATCCACAATTCGATCAATGTATGATGTAACTTTTTTTACCTAACTATTATTTCTAGGGTTACAATATGAAGTTAATTGATGCTAGAATAATTGGTACTTTTTTTCTATGTCACTTGCCAATAGCCATTTGTTTTTGTAATGGATTCACTTGAGGGAGTTAAGTCTGAATTCAAAGCTGTAGCATTTTGTTTTTTGGTTCAATTGGAGGTGCAAATTACTTTTAGTTAAAAAAAAATAGTAGTAGGTTGCTTGTTTGCTTTGTCTTGCACAAGAGATACATTTGAAAGTTTTGCTGGATGAGATTTTGTTTTGGGGACCTACAAATTTGATTTCAATTCTGAAAATTTGCTTTCAAAGCTAAATAGTTTTGACACTTTTTTTTTTTATATAAAGCTTTCATGTTTAGATTACTATCCAACTTGACATCTCAGCTATGCTGACATTTCAAGTAACAACAATCATTTGTCATTACACGAAAATAGTTTTAACACTTCTACAATAGGTTGTTTAACATGTTTTATACCGGAATTGGTGGGATAGCAACCTAGCAACCACTGGTATTAGTGCAAGTTCTTGGAAACCTTTTTCCTAATGCTAATGTTTTTTTTATGAAACTGCTGTATGTGTCATGGTTCTTGTTTCAGATTATGGGAGGATATTTAGAGTTTACCGAGAATCTATGTGAACTTAGGAAAATATTTTATAATTTTCATAACTGTTGGTGTATTTCAATAAATTTCTATGACTAATTAATATAAGTAGTTCCTTTTAGCATATTCCAACAAGATTGAGTATCATATTTATAATGCAAGTCTTCATGTAATAAGAAGTTATTGAATAAGTATTCAAGTTATGTTACATCTTATACAATTACTGCTGGTTTTCTTTGAACTATTTATTTTGAAATTGACAATGAGTTGAAAAAAATGTGTCATGTCTACAGCTTGAAGAACAAGTTGCTGAGGTTGAAAAGTTCTATCGTTCCTCAAAAGCTCAAGTTAATAATGTGAAAGACAAAGGCAGGGAGAAGCTTGTTATTGGCAGTAGAAGGTCTCAGCAAGGTGCATCAAGTAAGGAACCTAGTTCTTCAAACGCAATGCAAGAGGTTATGCAACAGTTTTCCACAATTTTTCATCAGGCAAGTGCAAATACCTTGCAACTATTTTTGTTATTTGAGATTTCAATCAGGGACCTACATGAAAAATTGGTCACACCCCACTTGAGTAAATATTCTTTCTGCTGGACCTACATGAATTGAACTTGAACCATTGATCAATCAAAACCATTTGCTCAGCTTTCAATGACAGACATCATTAATTGTTTTGCCATGAATTGGTTGTGCTTGTTATCCAAATGGGACCTGCATTGAAATTCCATATAATCCCTTTACCACTATGTTCAGAGCATACATCCACAAACATTTTTGTCAGCTTGCCTATGTGACTCTATGAGGCTTCATGTGACAGTGTTCTTGTCTAGTTTAAAGTTAGGGTTTAAGTTTAGTGTTTTTGACTCAGTTGCTGATAAAAAAAAAGTGTTCTTGCCTCAGTATTTTACTCATTTTCTTTGTTGCATATACCATCCATTTGACTTCCTTGCACCCTGACTATTCAACCAAAGTTCTACTAAGTTAACCTTGCTTTTCTAGTATATAGTTTTACTTTGGTTTCTTCTCTTCATGTCATTAATGTACAGATATATATTTTAGGTTTTGTTCATCAGTTTTAATATTTTTGCATTTCAACTCTAGAATGTTATGTAGTTTGTCTTTCACAGCTGTAACTTTTGGTTATAAAGTTTGCTTGTTTATTGAATTTCTTTTCTTCTTTGCTTCATTGTCACTGTATTTCTCTTAGATTTCCAAGTTCTAAGACTAGGTAAATATAGTCATACACTATTTGGTGCAATTTGCACCAGAAAAAAATATATTGTGAAAAGTGTTAGCTTGTTTTGATCTACCAAGTTTCCTGCAGAAAATCAATAGTGATACATTTGTTTTTCTTCTCAGATAGCTGAGCATAAATGGGCCTGGCCCTTCTTGGATCCTGTAGATGTTGAAGGTCTTGAGTTGCATGACTATCATGAGGTATTTAATTTTTCTTTTCTTTATAAAGCTTTTTTCTTGATTTAAACTGTAAATATCTAGGCAAGAAAAGCTATAGATATATTATTTATGAGTTGAAAATATGAAATATTGTTGATGATTAATCCAGGGTTTCCTCCTTTTTACAGAGGAGAGAATTACATTAGATGAAATAAGGAAATTAAATCTTAAAAGAGGAAAGAAAATATGACAATAATGAACTACCCAAAAGTACGTTAAACAAAAACGATAACAGAGTAATCATACAGAAAATAAACAAATTAACTACCCCAAGAAGGTAATATTCAAGCTAAACATATATAACCTTTTTTTAGTAGATGAATAACCATTGAAGATGCATCTCTTGTCTAATTTAAAAAGAGGTAGAAGATGTATTCAATTAAACATTTTTAAAGGTAAATCAACATGCAATCAACACGATGATTTTTTATTTTTAAAAAGAAGTGTCCAAAGTTGTGTGACAATTTATTACACAAATTATAATTCTATTTTTGAGATAGGTTGTTGTTAGGACAACATTCCTCCATAAATACTTTGTAACATTACTATTAAACATTTATATATTATAATTTAATCATATATTTCTAGTCGATATGTCTTCAACATACCTTTACATGTCAAGAATTTGAACATCTCAAATGTGGAACTATAGCGAAACCCGATAATGGATGACACGTGTCCCAACAAACTTTGTTAAGATAAACTCTGATACTATCTTAAGAAAGTGAAATGTAATCTAACTTAACCGTACAAAACCAACTTAGTAAACTAAAATTTGCAATCATTTATATACTATGATTTAACCTTAGGTTTCTAACAAATACCTTTATTTTGAAAGAATTCTTTGTGATCCTTATTCAAGTATCTAGTGTCGTTGTCACTTCTCAAAATGAATACTCTTGTGTCAAATTGTGTTTCTACCATCTGTGGAAGAACTAATATTACCAAGAATTTCACATTGCAACTAGAATCCCTGCAAAATTGGCTAACAGAAAAAAAGGTTTACCAAAAGTTTGAGAACATGTAACACATTTTTTAAGTCAACGTGTTCAAATAATTGCTTGATCACTGTTACTGGTTGCCAACTCCATGCTAAAATACTGTTTTAACAGGGTTCTTTGTTTAATGCTTTATTGAAATATTTTGCTTAATGCATTATTGAAATATTTTGTTTAATTTTCTTCTCCTAGATTATTGCAAAGCCTATGGATTTCAGTACGATAGAAAAGAAAATGAATGCAAAGGATGGTTCTGGTTATAAGAACGTGCGTGAGATATATTCTGATGTCAGGTTGATTTTTAAGAATGCAATGAAATACAACAACGAAAAACATGATATCCACATTATGGCAAAGTCATTGCTGGAAAAATTTGAGAAGAAATGGCTGCAACTGTTGCCTAAAGTTGCTCAGGCGGTAATCTGTTTTCCCCAAATATTTTCTTTCTTTGGATGAATGGAACTTTCTTATATATAATTCTGTAGGCTGCAGATACGAAATAGTCAAAATAGTAGTGATTTTTAGTCATTCTATGAACATTTTACCAGATATTCATACCTTTTCATGTGATTATATCAGGAAAGTGAACAATTAAAGGAAGAAGCAAATGCCCAGTTGGAAAAGCAGCTTGCTCAAGAAGCTACTTATGCCAATATGGCAAAGGATATAAGCCTTTCGGTTGATATACTATTTCCTTGTTAAGTTGGGTGTAAATTTAGTGCATTACTTATCAGATGATTAATGAGTTTGCTTACATGTTGTTTCAGCTATGCGAGGTTGAGGTGCAGTTAAAGAATCTCAAAGAAATGGTTATTGAAAAGTGCAGGTTCGTGAAATAGTCGTCCCTTAATAGTTAATATTACATTGGGGATGAAGGTCAAATTGCAATAAATGAGTGTTATTAGTCATCTGTGTTTACTGTTCTGTCTTTTTGACAATGAAGCTAAAGTGTTACTAAAATCTTGAGACTATGAAGGATATTAAATTCAAAATGGTACTTGAATTTATAAAGGTATACCAGCACCTAGTTAAAAGTACATTTGGTGGAAAGGTATCACTAACTTCTCCACCTACTCATGCTGTTCATTAAAAGGAATATCATGACAAATAATATCTCTGATGATTTGGTCTTTTCTACATAAAGACAAATTTATTAAAAGATGGGAGTCCAATGGACCTTTTAAATCAAGATTCAGTCCTAGTTTTACAATAAGAAAATAGACATATCACAGGTTTTGACCACCATTCTTAATTAGACATTGATGTTTTTTCAAGTTTTCCTTTTCTCCACAACCAACTTCTAACTTTGACCAATTCCTGCCAACTCTTCTTGATTTATTTAGCTGAGAAGCATTAAAAGAAATATGGTTCCTGTGTATCCATATAGATAATAATATGCAAAGTCAAATAAGTCTCCAGCTGTTATTGTGTTCCTTTCCTAGTGCCATTCCTAGATTTGACCAGAAATGCTTACTTGAAGCATGGAAAAACTTTGTTTTTCTTCCCACCCAACCCAACCAAACAGAACAACTTTGTCAAATGTGATGAGAGATATCTCTGAAGATTTAGTATTCAGAGCCAAATGGAATTTTGTGCCGCATATAGTCGATCTCAGCTAGTCTGATAAGGCTTTTGTCGTTGTTTGTATTAAGAGTATCATTTTGGTGTTCTTCGTGGTTCAATGCTTGGGAAATAAATGTTTTTGAATTAGTTTTTCAGTTTTAAATTAACTAATCTAGTTGACATTCTTCATTGAAATGAAGTGATCAAGTTCTGATAATCTTCCAGATTTGAGTAGAGTATCTTTAGGAACTTTTAATTGCTTTTGAAGTTATTAAGTCATTTTTGTATGCATTGTTTAGAGGGGTGTGCACAATAGATTTTCGTTGTTATGGAATACACAATCATTTCATTTAACCCTTGGATACTTTCTGCTTTAAAGTTACTTTTCAACGAATTGTTCTATACTGATGATGTGACATTGAAGTATGAGCCACTCATGAACAACAATTCAACATTGGATTGTAATTTAACCCTTTTTCCCTTGCATGAATTGGTTAGTTTTATTTAGAAAGTCACTGTTCACAAGGATTAATGCAGATACCAGTATATTATTTAGTCCAGCAATATATGGTCCATAAATATTTGTTTTTTCATAATTTGATCCTCAAAATACGTGACTGTGAGTTCGCTATGTTATTTGTTTGTCCATATTGTGGCATTGTGTTGATTATGTGTATTTTGCATTGTTATTTTGTTGGCAATACTGCAGGAAAATATCGATTCGTGAGAGACTGGAACTTGTGAAGTCTTTCAACAGACTGAATTTTGACAATCTCAACAAGGCATTGCAGATAATTTGTGAGAATGACCCAACATTCAAACCTAATGATCTAGAAGTGAACCTTGACCTTGATAATCAGGTTTACAATGTTACTCTATAGCTAATAAAGTTTGTTCTCATTCATTTTTTGTTGATTCTGTCCTAACTATGCTAAGTTGTTTTGTATAGAAAGTGCTTTGGTGCTATTAACCAATTTGACTACTTTATGCAGACCGACTACACAGTATGGAAACTAAACGTTTTTGTCAAAAAAGCACTGGAAGAACAGGACAGAAATGCTGCTGAGGAGATAACTGCTCATCACAATGCTAACTTTGAGGAAAAGAAAAACACCAACAAAAGGAGGAAATTGTGATTCTTTTGCCGAAGAGATCAATGTAAAAGAAATGAAAAGCCATCGACTTTGTGATTCACTTGTGCAGTACACAAGGCATTATCTTAGCTTTGATCAAGCGGGATGCTCAATAAACTTGAACTGTTCGACATGCTTACAATGTTGTCGGATACAGTGATTATAGAGACAACTTCAAGATATTCAAACAGATTTTTTTGTTTGAAAATTATTGAGACAGTTTCTTTTACCAACAGGTGAATCTTTATCATTTTCTTAAGATGCAGGCTTTAATGAAAAACCCAAGAAAAAGGGCACAAACTCCATTAAAGTGCTTATATGTAATCAGAATGACTCCACCCACAGGCTTCTGTCATTTCACCATTGCTTGGAGCATTTCGATAGTCGATTGAATGGTTTTGGTAATTGATTATATGGCTTGCATAATTGATCATATTGGATAAGTTACATAATTGATTATGTCTAGACTTATTCCACATTGAATATTTGTCTCCACTATGTGTGATTCTTAAGGCAATGTGTATTGCCTACTGAATGAGATGAGGATGAATATTTATGTTTTATCAGAAAAATTCATGCTCAAGTAGGTAGTAAATAAGTGAATGGTCATTTGGGTTATGGAATTTAAAATAACATAGAAGAGAAGTTGAATTGAGCTTAAAAGCGTTTTTGTCAACTTGGTGAAAAAGGGTTTCTACACAACCTATTGCCAACACAATAGGTTAAACAGTGATGACGCATCTCAATTTATCAACATGTAAGATGATTTTTTAATGATGTAATTGACTGATATTTCTATCATAACAAAAAGTGTGCTCAACTACAATCAAGTAGCAATCATGATGTTCATATCTGCTAATAAAAATCCTAATTGCAAGTTACTATAAAGCACATAATTCTCTGCAATAGAAGCCTTCCCATATACTCTCAGAACTATCAGAGAAGTCCCTGACTGTAGAATTACTTCAACCATTTACATCATTGAACCAGATTCTGTTTGCATATTTATAGTAAAAAATGCTTCTTCCACATCCCATAATAAACAACCCTCCTTGTATCTGAGGCATATATAACAGAACTAATGTGTGTATGTGTGCAAACAGCAAAAAATAAAGTGGGATCAACTAAAATAAAAACTATTCTTTTTGCAAAACTAAATTAAATAGAAAAAAGAGATGATGACTAACAACAAAACGAACAAGAGATAAAATAAAGACGAAAACAGATACAAAAATATTGAAAGAGAGGATGGCTAAAAGGAAGTGCATATCCCTCTGCTGAATTAGAGTATCACATGGAAGATCTAAATAACACCATCCTATGTGCATTTTCACCATCCATAGCCTTTGGATATTAGAGTTGTTTCCAACCAAATTCCTTCCAGGAGCACACCTTGAAAGAATCAGGTAAAAAAAAAGTTTGTAGTCTATATTGTATCTTGCTGGGAATATCGATAGAATCAAAAGCTCTGGCACAACATTGCATCCACTGCTCCGTATTTACTTCTAGCTAACAAATTCGGGCGAGGAAAGAAAACCATGACTAAAATATTTTGGCACCAATCCTCTATTTCAAAAATCTGCTAGTACAAGTAAGATCAGAATTTAAACTTCTGTTTAGGCTTTTTCATCACTGCACATCCAAGGTCCTCAACATTCTGCAGCAAAACAAACCTAATTATGTGAATGGTAAAAGTCTCAAGGTAAATAACCAATCACATTAACAAGTAGAGACCTTTCGCTTTTTGTTTTTCTTTTTTTCTTTCTTCTTTTTCTCTTTCTTCTTTTTCTTCTTCTTGGATTCCTTTACCTCAGATAGTTTGTTCAGTTCTTCTTCGCTAGAATCCTGTCAACATCAATGACAAACTGAGAAAGTGAAAAAGGCTGATATCTCAACTCAACAACTGTTCAGAAACCATTAACACTAATGAAGCAAGAACCTTAGGATCAGAGTCACCAAAGGAGTCCACATGCCGAATAGTTCTTTGTAAATTGGAAGTACCACCTAATGTTGCAGGGAATCATAAAAGATTATACTTAATGAATATAACATAAATTAAATTAAAGACATCGGATAAAGAAACTAGAAACCAAAATCCAAACAGAAAAGATTATGCCTAACATTGCAAAAGGGGGAAATAAAATAGAATGTGAGTTGTATTGTAGCTCTAATCTGCCTCTGTGTACTTGATATGAAAAAATAAATATCACAGAACAGGATATAGTGTAAACATTAATCATGATTGCCCGGGTGATGCCAAGCCAAGCCCAGAATCCCCACAATAGTCACAGCAAAACCACACTCAGTCTGATGAAATTTGAATTTCTCATACAACAACTTAATAGCCAAACAAATAAAATAATTTGTATCATTAATTCAGTCCATAATCCACACTTTGTTATTTTGGTCCCATATGTAAAAATTGCAAACTTTAGTCTCTAAACAAGTAAATTTAATTTGTTTGGTCTTGGTCCTTGTAATGCACATGCTAAAGTGGCTTATGGTGTTGGTGTCGCTGTTAAGACCCCTACAAAATTCATTTTTACTGTGTAAAACTGTCATATTCTTCCTCCATGATTGAAAATTTTCTGACAATTTTACATCGATAGAAAATTTTAGACAATTTTAAGCCGCCAGAAAATGTTTGCAGCAGTGCTACAACTGTCAAAGTTATCAGAGTTAAAGACAACCGGTAGAGTCCAAAACACATCAAATATGTTTGTGTGCACAGTCTAAAACTTACAATCTTTACTTATAAGGTCAAAACAGCAAAGTATCAACAAGTATAAATACCAAATAATAATTAATCAATGAAACATAGACAACTAATCTAATACACAAAAAGGAGTACAACTTCAAAAAAATTCTGACCTAAACACAAATCTACATTATCAACTAATAAAAAATCATCACATAAAAGTTTGAAAGGGATTATTGCAAAACTCTGCAAACTTATCCTACATCACATTCTATGAGTAAATGATTGTATAAAAACACTACGAGTATTAAATTCAAGACAAAGGCCTTGCAAGAGAGGAGAGATAGAGTTAGAAGTGTTACTTGAATGGACAGTTTGTTTGGCATTATTTACAGCCAGTTCAAGGAGATCAGGATTAATAGATGCCAATCCATTCGGGTCCTTCAACTTTCTCTCAAGAAACTTGGCCAATGCCGCTGCTTTATTTGTCGCCAAGGGTCCACCGGGATGAGCCAACCTGTCACAAAAATCCACCAATCGAAAATTCACGTCAGACCCACTAAAATTGAAGGGAAGAGAATTGAAACTGTGGATTCAAAATAAAAAATTTGATCATGGGGGTTGACAATGAAGTGTAAAATTGAAAAGGGAGCAAAAACCCTAAAAAGAACAGACAAACCTAGGTTTAGAACTGGAAGTACTAGGAAGAGGGGCGAATTTGCTGCCACGAAGTGCCCTTCTTTCATCTTCTGTCAGAGTTTCAATGTCTTTCACCATTTCGATTTTGAGGAAAATCTGCTGTTTCAGATTCTCTGTTCAAATCCTAGTTATTCTTTCTTCTTTCTAGTTTGAAATCAATCTAATCTTCTGTACACAAAAATAACAAAAAGTTTTATTATTTGCAAAGGAAGTTGACTTAGATAATATTTTATTTAAAATTTAGAGAATTTAAAAAACATCTATAATCTACAAGTATAATTATTAACTATTAATAAAAAGAATTTTCTTTATAGATGTTCTTCTTTCTAATTTATACAAATTCTGGTCATTTTATTTTTTTATTAGCTGTTTTTTCAAACTAAAATAAATAGTTATAATAAAAAAATTACCTACAGAATAAATAAAAACTACTTAAAATAAAATTATAAAAAGTATTTCTTGTTATAATTATTTTTATAACAATATTTATAATTTAATAATATATTTATTTTATTAAGTATCTAGATCATTATATAAAGAAAATATATTATTTGGTAAAAAAAAATATGTTATCTGAAAAATATTTAATAAAGAATTTATTTATTTATCTAATAAATAAATAATTGAATTTTTTTTATTTTAAAATAACTAAATAATTCCCCTTTTAAAACATAACAGCTAGATAATCTTTTAATACTATTTTTACAAAATTAATATATATATATATATATATATATTAAAATGTATTGTTTTTTTATTTTCAATTAATTATTTATAATGATAACAAAATTATACATTTTAATGTAGTAAAAAATGTGAATGCATATTCCCTCATATTTTTACCAGTTATTTTCTAATTACTTTTAGTGTATTTATTATTAACTTTATTATTTATAAACGTTACCTGCAATAAGTAATATTTCTTTTTAAATATATAAATATAATATTATAAAAATTAATAAAAATATTTTTATTTTTTTTAATTATTATAATATTTACTTTTTTATTTATTATTATCATAAAAAATAGATGCAGTGCATCCGTATTTTTTACTAATATATTATAATCTTGTTCAAAATATATTAATTATATTAACTAAATTAGATATTATTTTAAAAATAAAAAATAATTAGTTATTATATAAACTAAATTAAATATTATTTGAAAGATTAATTTTTTTATAACTAATTTTATTATTAAAAAATTTCTAAATTAATATCTATTTGTATTAATGTCTTAAATGTATCAATTAAATATGTTTGCACTTTCATAAATGAAACTTCCTTACTTTTTAAATCATCTTATCCATACATGTATCAAAACTTATTTACTAAGAATATGATCACTGGAATATGAATATGGTTAAAAAAATTAAAACTAATACTTCATATATTTTTTTAAAAATGACTTGTATAATAAAGAAGAAATTTTGGGCAATCTAATGCCCTTAGAATATCATTACATTTAGCAGCACCTGATGCAACAGAAGAGAGTTGCTTAAAGATATGTCCTACTATTAGATAAACTAGTACAAACAATTGTTGCTTATAGGTTCTCTAATGATACAACTTCATATGCAAAGGTCCCTTATTGATAAGCTACTTAGGCTAAAGTTATTCTTAAGTAAGGTAAACAAACAAACCCAAAGTAAGGATTATTAATCAACAAATATAAAACAACAGTATCTCAATCTTCAACCTCATTTTTTTCTTTCTTCAAACTTGATATCTTCACAGCATGGAATGATTACAGATGTTGTGCTCCCCCACCTTGCTGGTATCTATTGTCAGGAGCACAATACATTTGAAGATAATAGGAATGGGGAGAGATGAATAAATTTGGGGCAATCAAGTATACTGTGAATTTACAGGCCTCTTTCTCAGCCTAAAATCTTAAAAAGAGGCAATAAAGAAAGAGGCCAATCCAATTGTATTACAATGAAATGTGATCAAATCACAGTGTAGAAAGCACTTTCAATGGCTGGACAAGTCATGGCGGCTAATTGTATGGCATAAGCACTACACAACACATACCCTTTCACTTCTCCATTCACCAATCAAACTAACCACCAAGGAAGAACTTGAATATGTCTCTCAATGAAACAATGCCTTCTACACGCTTGCTTCCAGCTTCCACAATCACTAGCCGCCTCACACCTGACTCCAAAATGAAATCAATGTGTATCTGGGTAAATTAAAACTTAACTTCTATATCAACTTAAACAAAAACAAACAAAATGAATGTTGCACATTGTTGTAACTTGGACACAATCGTTTATATTGACATCTGGTATGCAATTCCATCAACAAAATCCTGAGAAATAGCATATACTATGAAATTTAGGCAATAAAATGGATACAGTACAACACTTCATTTTTTACGTTTACATTTCATCCATTTGGTACCTAACCCTATTAATAAAATCTCAGAAAGCTTATGCCATGAAAAAATATCAGAAAGGTCTTTACAGCTTTATGACTAGGCCCCAACTTACTTCCACTTTCTAATATTAAGCAACTAACTATTTTAAATAAGAGTTTTCTAGTCAGTTTCCCTTCAGTTTTTGTCAGAGGCCACTACCATCAGAATATGTTAAATGTTACATCCTTCTAAGCTTGGTAGAATATGTTAAATGCTACATAATAATCTATATACAGAAAACTATTATTTTCAGTATGGCAGAGGAAAACCATCAGATAGTTACAGGAGGAAAGAGAGCTAACCTACCCAGAAACAACATAACTGTAGGAAACATACATATGTTAAGCAAAATAATTTTGTCCTCCATGTCAATGAAATTTGGGGTTACATGTCTACAAAATAAGATATTACATTTTACCAAGCTTAGAATATACAAATGAAGGTTGATAGCAACTGAAAGCAGACCCGAAATTACCAAAAGAAAATTCAAAAGGTAACCTTTGAATTAATAGTCAACCAATCACATAATTGTGTAGAAAATGATACTGAAAGTCATGCTTATCAGAAAGGGAAAACAAGAACACCTGGATTTGCCAAGCGTTCCATCACTTTATGCAGAGAATCAGAACGCAAACACATCTGACATCTTTGACTTCTAAGCTCATAGGGACTATATGCGTCCTGGCCCAACTGCAAAGCCTGGACAAAAAACCACGCAAAAGATAATAAGGTCACAAGAAGAAAAACACTAAAATGCCTTCATATCAATATATAAAGTATGCAACCTTAGCTTAGAAAATGAGCAGACAGGGATGCTAACATTTATATTTTCATTTGAAATAATTTTTTTTTAAATGGAAAAAGAAATTTCAATTAACATCCAAGACAAAATCTGACAAATATTGGCCCTTGTGCAGTAGTGCAACTAAGTTACAACAATAAGCTATAAAATGCAACCAATCAAAGCAACAAAATTCCAACCGTAATCTTAAAAATGTGGAAATTAAAAATATCTAAATAATAGGAATAGCCATCAGGAAATTAATACAGATAAATAACAGCACTACTAACAAATAGACTGCCTTCTGTGGAAATTAGATCATTTCACAAAATAGATCATACAGGGATGCTAGGAGGAGGAATTTACTTATTCCAAAAGTGTTGCTTGTCTAACTTAGTCCATCAAATTTACTATTCATATATATTGAATTTATTTCATCCAACTGCTGGATAGAGAATTCATGTTAAATAGATAAATTCTACAAATTTTCATATAATTTAGAAGATATAATTTAAAAGGTATTGGATACTTCATCAATCAACTTTATTTTAACATAATATACTTCTAAAATATAAGCAAGTGTTGATTATAAGATTATATACATACAAGAATTTCAATTTGTCTAAATTCAATGGTTGGATTTATGAAATTTATATTATAGAATAAGTTATTAAGTAAAGTAATTTGCAAGACTTGCCCTCAGCATAAGTGAATTTGTTCCCGTATATAATGCACATTGACTTTTGACATGAAAAAGTAGAAAGCCTAAACTTGGCATCAACATTAATATTTGAAAAAATATATATATCAAATTACACAGCTTCCTTAATATTACTTAAGAATCTATTCAGTGATCAATGTTTATTGATGTCATCCATTGTATCTACTCAACAGCAAATAGTCAAGAAAAATAAACATATAATCAAATGTTATTCAAGATATGAGGCTACATTATTTTAAGAATAAAGGAAATTGTATATTTCACCAAAACCAGACACCTATATCAAAGCCTTCTTGACCTTGATGTTTGAAGGAAAGAAATAATAAAATTCCATATCATACTAGATATTACTTAAGAATCTATTTATTCATCGAGTTTATTGAGATCCACTGGATCTACTCAACAGCAAATAGTCAAGAAAAATAAACATGCGTGTTTACTTATGATATGAGGTTACATTAGCTTAAGAATAAAGGAAATTAAATATTTCAACAAGACCAAACCTCTAACTCAAAGCCTTCTTCTTAACCTTGAGCTATATGATGTCAACTAAACAGATTTTTTTAAAGAAAAATAATTAGAGAAAGGGTGCTAAATAAATCTACAAATTCTTAAGATCATCATCATCCACGTCCCTGGGCCAGTAGGCTAAATACACATCCTAACTAAATTAATGAGGAAAAGATGAAATCAGAACATGTTATTTTTTAATTTCCAAAACATACATTGTCAGCAGTTTATAGGTATGCAAATTGAAAACGAACTTGCCTGATGAACAGTCATTTCATCAAGATTAATATGTGTATATGCTCTGTTCTTCGCCAAAGCTGTTATGTCACTGCTAATAAAGAAGGATGGGGTGGAAGTTAGAATATACAAACCACGCAATGATCAAAATGCTAGGAGAAGTAATGTTTGAACCATAGACTGAGACATAGTACATCAAACAAGGCATCATGAAGTGTAAAAATAATAAGGATATAAAACACAACAGACCTCCGACAATATATATCCAGTAATGAGTCATTATCATCAACTATAGGTATTGAGCTTACTTGGGCTGCAAAAGCAAAGGGCGAGAATTAATGTAACTAAAATTGAGCTTTTTCTCAAAGAATGTGTTTCTTTTACATTTTAATGCTTGCATAAAAAAAATGATATCACCCCATAAAATTTATGTTTTCTTTTGATGATTAGTCATACGTTAAAATTTGTCTCATAGTGGGAGACAATGCTCTCTCTATCATCAGCCTAATACCTCAAAAGCATAATAGGATACCAATATCTTCATTCTTTCCCTCTGTTGCTTTTCTTTTTGATACACTATGTTCAAGGTCAGACAAAAAGTTCACACCTTGAACTAATAAATTTAGGGCTGAAGCAAGAGAAGCGGTTGGTCTCAACATTGCTAGAGGCTGCCGATTTGATTCCCCGATTTTGGGTACCCACGTGCCCACAGGTATTGCAGAGATTGGAAATTGAAGTACAGGCAAGGAACTAGAGCAGTGCCTAAAATACCTACAAATGCCTGAAAAATCAATTTGGTAAGGATCATAACTAACTACATTATTAAAGAAATCATTCAACAAAACTTACATTTAAGTATTCCTGAAAGTGAAGCAAGATGTAGTAACTGCAGAAATGAAGCCTGTTCAGAAGAATAATGGATAATAGGAACAGTTGAAACCTCCTTTTGGAGGATTTTCACAGCAATATCTTTCAGATTGTCATATGGACCTGACTGCACCATAATAGAATAATACATAAGAATGTCAAACATATTAAACTAATAGAACTACAGTGGTGCAATGCAATAGACAAGTGCCTTAAATTAAAGCATACAATGATAATTACTAAAACCGCTCCATTGTTTCATGATTGGAAACACATACAAGTCTAGGCCAAGAAAGGTTTAAATTCAAAATCCTTGTCTTATGTTCCATCCATGCCTTGACTGTCAAGGACACTACCTACTCAAAACAGACTGAATTTAATCTAATGAATCAAAACTAAAAATGAACAAAAGATAAATAAGAATAATGAAGGAGCAACAGTATTTATTGTCTCTTTTTTTTATAAGGAAAGATCAAATCTAAGTAGACAAGGGCCAATTTCTTATCAACCTGAAATAACAGCAAATGAAAACGAGAAGGACAGTAAATAGTCGTAGTAATGATAACACTTCAATATTTTAGGCCCTAATAAGTTTATAAACAATACAGTGAAGTTTGGACTGTAAGAAATACTATTATAAAAACAGAAAAAAGGACAAAAGAAAATATGTTGACAAAAACTAAAAAAAGAAAATAAGATATTTAACTCAGACAGGATTTAGGGAAGTTCGGATGACCAGGGTTTGAGTCACCGGGTCCATAATCATCAGAAGGTGGTAGAAGGTAATGAGTTGCAATATGCCCAGGAGAGAGCAAAGAGTGAAGAAAGATTCTAAAAGTCCTATTTGAAACTCTTCAAAAAATGTTTTGTAAAAACAGTCCATTTCTGCAATGATCGCTATATAGCACTATGTTGCCAGTGCAATGACAACCACATAAAAAAAAAATAATAGAAAGCAGCACAAAGAAGGAGGCAAATGGTGGTGAGGTGAGCATAAAATGCGCCCCAATATTCCATTATGGTGGTGCCATAACCATCATTTATCAACTATGTTATCAATTCACTTTAATTAAATTAGGCTTATTGTAAACACTAACTACATTTAACTTCATCAGCCTTTTACTCAGATAGAATTAACAACAAAAAGAAGAACACAGCAGTAAGTAACTCAAGCTGCTCATTATACACCATGATCTTTATATATACCAGTGGAAACACAAACATTATCGCACATGTGTGTCCACATTTTTAATAAAAGACAAAGAATACAATTAAGAATTTTTAATTATTACAATAATTATCAAAATAAAAAACAAAATAAAAACAATCATTGTGGGTAGTTTCTTGCAAATTATAGAAACAAAAAGGTTAGTTAATGAAGATAAGAGTAAAAGATGGTAAGACCATACAAAAGATAAAAATGGTAAAAAAAAATATGTACACAAAAAAACAGTTATAGAAATTAATCCTCATTATTAATTGTTATAGATTTTACAAACATAATATGTAATAAAAGATGAGAGTTATGCATACAACAACCATAAAAAACATACATGGATAAAACGTGTGGAAAACACAGTTCCATTTCCATTGTTCTGCCTATTTAGATAAGACTTTCCTTCTTTCCAAGCTGATATGGAATGTGTTTCAAGCTCTTCCTCTGTCAGATTGGAGCCACGATTCCCCAGCTGAAAATAGGAAATTAAAAGTTTCAACAAGCTATGCAAACATGCACACACAAACAAACTTTAGGGTATCTGTGCAAAAATTTAAGAATAATAAGTGATGCACAATAGTAGCAAAAGAACCAAAGCTATATATTCCACTGGTCATCAACATGAAGAGTAATAAGTTATCAAACAAATTTTTCTTCTTACTAATAATGCTGGAAAATGAGAATGATTACATTGAATCATTAAGAGCGTGTTTGGAAAAAATTCAATACCCATGGATCAGACCTTTTCCTTCCACGTTTAACATAAAAAATATAAATTTTTTATCAGGTTCATTAGACATCTCTGACAAGAAAACGCAAAAAAAAAAAAAAAAATGCTCTAGGTAACTCTTTCTTCCCATGATAAAACCAGGTCTTCATGATCTGATATAAAGAACCCAGTAGAATAGCTCCTCCCAGGTTGAGGGAAAATGGTCACATGTAGCAAAAAGGAGTAAGTTGACTCTCATGAAAAAATTTAAAAGCACTCTCAAATTAGGAGACTTAGGCAGCATTGGACTTTGTTTGTCCTTTCTTCTCCATAAAGAAGAAGCTCCTCAAATTAGCTTCTGCAAAAGCTCTGTTTATAGCTTTTTCTTCAATAAAAAGAACTCCTTTTACTTATTGGAGCTTCTCTGAAAATGTCTTTGGCCCAGCTTCACATTTTATAATTAAGAGAAGATAAAAATAAAAATAAAAAGTGGTCCATATGATAGCTTAATAAGCATCCCTGTTTCAGGTCACCACTTTTCGCAGCTACATAAGAAAAAAAAAACTCTATACAGTAATTCTATCAGTGGAGTTCAGACTCTGGCTTCACAGCATCACAAAACATCACCACACAAAGCATTGCATTGCAGCATTTAAAAACTTGACAATACAAATATATAATGATCCTAAACATATGATACCTCTAAATTAATTAAATTAAAATAAAATATAAAAGAAATACCTCTCTTAAAATTAAAATAAAATCCAAAGCACTAAGAACACCAACAAATTGCCCCTTGCACAAGTCCCAAAGAGGAGCCATGAAAATTCCCTGTAAGTTATCCAGATCAGAAAAATGCATATGTAAATCTCTACAGCAATTCACACTAAACCTAATAAAACTAATGCATAAGAAGGAATAAGGAAAAGACTTAAAATCATTGTCAAAGCAAAGATTCTAAATAACTGGTCAAATTCCATAGAATAATTCAAAATGCATGAGTTCATTCTCACCTATTTATCAGTATAAAGGTACTTAAATGCACACTTGTTTAGCAAAAATACTCAATATAGGCTAAAGGGACCCTGGAAACCTTCAATTCATCTGAAACGGAAAAAGAGTTACCTGCTCATGCAGTATATGAAATGCCTGCTTTACTGGTAGATCAACATCCAAAGCAACAACCTGTGGCCAGGAGTCACTAAATTAGTAATTTTATAATTCAAGTTTGAGGTTTGCAATGTCGTCAATTCATAACATCCAAAATAAAGGGTCACGGTAAAAACTTCCAAACCTTGCCTGACTCGGGAAGTAATTCATAAGCAGTGTGGGAAGACAGAAATGCAGAAATACGCTGACGGGATATTTGTACATCTGCATCTGATATTCTTGGCAGCCCCTCACTGAATGTACCATCAGTCACCCGGACCTGTTTTTTAAGTGAACAACATAATATACTTAAAGTCTGAACTCTGAACCATTACATGTCTTGTGCGAATAAATAAGATACTGGTGAAAAACAGAATAAAAATTCTGTATTTATTTATTTATTGTAACTATAGCAGTTCGCATAGCCATAGGCATATAATATTTAACTTAGAGAAAACAGAATTTCTTCTATTTATGTATAATTAATGTTATGCCTATATTTCTTCCTCTTCCATAGATACAATTTCAAACATGAGCAGAAATCGAATTATAAGAGACAACAGAACAACATGGACAACAAGATATTGTATGTTACCAGGGTTGAGTTATAACAAATAAGGAATCAGGACGATTTTATATAATTTCATTCCAGATAGAAGACTCGATAGGCCTACATAGATCAATATTGCTGGATAAAGACCTTGACTTCAAAATGAGTTACATAACATTCTCTAGAATCCAGTCAGTTCATAGAATTGAGTATTGATTGATCTGTGTTTTGAAATTCCATTTCCAAGTACAACATAGCCACAATACATAAAGCAGTCCAGTCAATAAAAACAAACACAAATGTCAGGGTATGACTAACTCTCACCACTCGGCGAAAAGCCTCATTATCCACATCCATGCTATTTCCAGGTGCATCTGGATTCAAAACAGGCATGTAGTTGGAATCAGTTGGCAAGAAGGCAGTGTTGACCATCCCATACTCTCCTGGTACGTAAGCTTGATGTTCATCATGCCGCCATTCTCCATCAACAAAAAACTTGTACTGCATTCAAATAATTTCATAATAATAAGTATCAAACCACCATGAATTATGGTCAAACATTTTCCTCAAAATAACATCTTTCAAATCCACCAGTGCTTATCATAATCAGCTACTTGAAATCCCAAGTTTGAGCCTCACATCACACCTCAAACTCGGATAAGAATATTGACAACACCAGATAGCATTCAAAAAAAATTAAATAAGTATCATGAAACAGGAACTAGCATTCTAAACCTTTGCAAAAAACCTCAAGCGCCATGTCCTATTACACTTCCATGAATTTTATAATTTGGTTACATGGGAGTAATGTAGAGTACAGTCAGTGATATACCCTCACAAGCGAAAGCAATGCTTTGCTACCAAGACATCTCTTTAATTAATTGCAAAAACAAATTATCAAATCCACAAAACATCAAACGCAACACACGCACCATTAAGCTAGTAACACAACCATGAACTGACCTGATGGTAACCGGGTGGCAAATTATAAATAACTTGAAACACTGTTGGACAACCTTCCACTGGCGACATCGGTAGAAGCTCAGACCACCTTTTAGATAAAATTTACAACAAAAGGAGAGATAAGCAAGACTAAACCAGAACATTCTAAGCAAAAAATTAAGATGTCCATGCAACAATCAACAAAATATGCACCGTGTGAAAGAACCGCAGAGAAACACACTCCTTCCTCCATATGGCCACACAAAACGCATGGGAATTAGCACTGTCCCTGCTACAACACCCGCATCCCTTGAAGAATCCATGCTCGGACTGAATATTCGACCTCGAACTGAATGCTACTATGAGAATACCCACTTCATCGCAGCTTCTCCAGCTCTCACGTTGCAAATTCGAGAGAATGCCGCGCCAATTCAATGTACTAGGGTGCCCAAAATAGAAAGAATAAAAAAATCCACCCCAAATCAAAAAACCAGCGGGAGAACAAAAAGAAAAAGCTCAGATTTTGATACTTGATACAACGGGAAAATCAAAAGGGGAAAGTGCCCATTTCTCTCTGCAACAGAACCAACGAAGAAACTGAAGCGGGTATGGAAATAAAAACACTCCCAATTAAATTTGCACGCAACAAACCATTCACAAAACCCTAACCCTAAATTGAAAAAACCTATCAAATTCAACCTGGGAGAGCCACGAATTTGGAAAAAAAAATGTGAGAAAACCAAAGCAGAGAGACTCTCAAAGGGAAAACACAGAAAAATTCGAAACCCTATTGAAACATTAGAAGAAACTAGTTGAGAAAACCGAGAGATTTATCCCTGAAGGGGAAAACAAAAAATAACAAAAAAATAAAATGGAAATTTAAATTAAAAAATATAATTATTATTCTTATGAAGGTGGGAAAAATGATGTGAGTGAATTTCTGAAATTGGAATAATAGAATAATAAAAGTGGCAGTTAAACTGTGAAACGTGTCACATAGAAAGTGCACGTGCGGTTCTGATATTAGATTTTGATTTCATGAAACTCTTTATTATTTATTTATTTCATCAAACACTTGTCTTTTTATTTCTATACCTTTGACAAGTGTTTGATAAAAATAATTTCTTATTTTTTTACTTTTTTTAATATGTCATACCCAACAATTTTGATATTGTTTTCGTAAATAATCATTACTTTTTATTGTTTAATATTAATAATAACAAAATATTCAATGTATTATGAAAAACTATTATTTTCTTCACCTATTTAAACTATAATTGATTATGATCCATATGAGTGGTTATTTAATTCAAGGAACATGTGAAGTTTGTTGAAGAAAGGAATAAAAAAAATTAAATCACTATATTCTAGTTTATAGTTCAACTTTAAAGAATTTTTAGTTCTTTAGGGTTACCTTTTATATATCATTATTAGTATTATAAAAAACATACATTGAATTGTAAAATACTTAATTCAATTCTTACAAAATTCATCAACCTAATCACCCATTTTTAATTCAAATTTTTAAAAATACTACTACTGCATTAAATATTCAAGAAAGAAAAAATTAATGACAATATTTATAATCCCTCTATGCATTAAAGGTTTCCCATATGGTTAATTATTATTTTTAATGATAAATAATATGTACTGATAATATTAGTATGACTACAAAAACTACATATACTATTAAATAAAATATATATTGATGGATTCTGTTTTTAAATTATGAAAAGAGTTACTGAATAAAAGTGAAATATGTTAAATTTATATTAATGATGTTCGTAAATTAAACTTGAATTTATATAAATATATTAATTAAATAAAGTTATCTTAAAAAAATATGACATAAACAAATTACTTCAAAAATTACCTATAATTTAAATTTATTTTATACTCATTCTCAATAAAAAAAAACAATCAAGGACGTATTGGTAATTTATTATATAACACATTATTGTTAGAAATAATTCAAAAACATATTTACTACAAATTTTCCAATTATTTTACCTCAATCTAAAAAAATCTTATTTTCTTTTTTTTTTCCTTTTTCACTCACACCCCAGTCCAAACAAACAATTAGAAAATAAAAATAAATAAAGTTGAAATTATTTTACAAAAAAAAAATTATGAAAAAATTTATTATTATTTTCCTTTCTCAAAAATCTTTTTTAGACAAGTGTATCCAAAACATATTTTATATTACAAGTCAAATGTGTGAAAGGTTGAATAATTTGAGGGTCAATGATCTATTAATTGTACAAATAATTGTTGTAGTGTTGAAATTTTATTATTGTTATTTTGATTCTAAAATGGCATTGACTAATATATATGTGTAAAGATAAATAATGAAAATCGATAAAAAAAATATCAAATAAATAAAAAATAATAGTCATCCAGTCAAGACAGCCAACAAATTTATCTTCAAGCCAGCATGACCAACAACATACTCGTTATCACTACAAAAAAATCATGAAATAGAAATCAATTTTTAGAGACAAAAATAATTAGTTGTAATAGTAACTAAATTATAAATCATTTTAGAAACTAAAACAAAAATTGGTTTCTAAATTAGTTTCTATTATTGTTAAATAGTTTATAAATTGGTATCTAATTAGCAACCAAGGTTTTTGCTACCAAATTTATAAACTATTTAAACAACAATAGAAACTAATTTAGAAACCAACATTTTTTTTAGTTTTTAAAATTGTATATAATTTAGTTACTATTACAACTAATTATTTTGGTCTCTAAAAATTGATTTCTATTTCATGATTTTTTTGTAGTGTATGGTTACGTAATGATGATCATAAATTAACATGGTTGTATTGTCATTTTCAAAAAAAATGTATCATGTCTTAGAGTGATGTCAACACATTTGTGTTTTTGAGTTTTACAAACAATGTAGCAAAACCTAATGTGAAAGCTAAGTGCATTTGTGTTAAGTCAAACATAATTGAATTATCTAGAAGCACACTTATGTTGATATAGGCAAGTTTTAAGTAAATGTGAATATCAATTTAGCATTATCCATATTAAAATGATTAAAATTATCTCAAAACCTAACTATACATATATCTCTTTATGTTATACTTTTATGATACAATTTTATCTTATTCTACTTTTTCACTTTTTTTTTTTTTTATAAAACAATCAAAAATTTTGAGAATTCAAAATGAAACTCTCATTTTAAAACAAAAATCACACTCATGTGATATCTTGCTAAAATATAAAAGTTTTGTGGATGAACCTACACATCATTTGTAAATAAAACATGTTATGATTTGTGAACAAGATATTTAGAATCAACATAAACACGTGGTAAATTTGTGGTTAACAAATATTAAAAAAAGTAAGAAAATACTTGTGAAATTACTACTTTAATAATTTGTATTTATTTATATGTTATTGAGGTAGGATTGATTTTTTTTTTCTTAATTGATTATGAAAATAGTTAGCGTTATCGTTTATTTTGATATTGCTGAATTAATTTATTCCTTTTATTTGAATCTATACAATAAAGTCATAATTTGTTACTTCAAAATCCAATGGAAACAAAATTTAAGAAGTGCTTTTTATAATTAATTTTGATTAAATTCAATTCAATTTATTCACTTGTTAAGAATCATTTTTAGTATATTAATTTGTTATATTTTTAATATTTTGAATCATGAGAGAAATGCATGGATCATTCTAAGAAAAGATCAATGAGGAATCAATATTCTATATTTTTCATAAACCTTATAAGTAAGGAATTATTATAAGGAAATTCTAAAATTATGTTGCAAAAGTATTAACTATAAAATGCATTAGATGAAACAATAAGAAATTAAGAGGAAGCTACTTTTCATTTCATGTTGTTTGTATACTATTTATTTAGTTTTATATGTTAAATATTGGTTTAGACATTATTTATAAAAAAAAACAACGTATGCACCAAATTAATAGATTATAAATGTACAATTAATGGAAATTAATTAGTGATCTCATATGGAAATGATAACTTTTCTTGAAAAATGCAACAACATAACATTGATACATTGGTGATTAGAAGACTATTTTTTTTTTGCAAAACTTTCATTAAATTATTTGGTGACATTGGAAAATTAGGATCCTATTTTTTACTAATTTATTCGCAACTAAATTACATAACTAATGAATATTTAAATATTAATAGTATCGTAATTTTTTATTGTTTATTATGAATTTTTTTTAATGTTGAACTAATATTATAATCTCACATGAGCAAAATACAACATCAAAATCACCAAAAAAACACAAAGGATTCTATTACATAGTGGACATGTCCGATCAAATAGTTTAACGATTGATGTAGGATGTTGGACCCTAAATACGAACATTATTTAAATTTTCCCATACAAAAAAACAATTGCATTAATATATCGCAAAGAGAGTTGTGACTAATGTTGATATGCAAGTCATACCTATTAAAACATCACAATTAGGGAGCCAAATTATTTTTGTCATTAGAAACACAGAAATTGAATTTTAAAGATTGAAAAAAAGAAACACATGAACTAGTAAAATGAGTCACAAGTTCATCAATGAAAATAATTTGTGCCTTGTGTTATTGAGCAATCGACTAAACTATATTCAAATATTTATCATTAACAATGCCTTTGATGTTTCAAAATTTTTCATTAGACTTATTCTTTTGACCAACCTTAGTGGATTTCTTTAGAGTATTTGTAGAGTTTTTACAAGGTCGACAAAGTTTCATGCTCGATTGGACCATCTGTATAATAATAACTTCATTCTGAATTTCCTTTTTACTAAAAGACTCTATCTTCTCCTGTACCAATTCAATTTAAAATTTGGAAACCGAATTAGCCTCCACAAAATTTAGAAACATCTCATAAAAGAATCTACTTACAACCACATTAGATAAAACTTGATGATAAGAGAAACAAAAACATTTATACTCCTATTTTGTGAAAATTATTTTTAAAAACCAAAACCAATTAATTAAGACGTTGTCAAACACCATATAAACATGAAAAACAAAATCAATAACAATCTTATTAGATTAAACAACTTTTAAAAAAAAGTTAAAATATTTAAGTCTTCCTATATAAAACATGCATTGCAACTTGTACACATTATGATTTATTTTTTTATTCATAACAAATAGTAATATACTTTATCTTGTACGAAATGTGAGCACACCTTTTTTTTTTCCCTAAAAATGTTTTTGTAGTTTTATTTTTGGTTGTAACTTATACATTGATGATCCAACTTAAAAAAACTTCTAGAACATCCAAAATTGTCTATTTCTTTAGAATGAGATGATTTTCTTTATAAGTTATAATTAATTGTTATGTTTTTTCTTAACAAATTTTAAGTATCACAAACTTATGTTTCTTATTTTTATCTTAAAGTTATTAAATCTACTTATAACCGACAACCCTTTACGTTATATTTCTACTAATACACTAATTATAATTGGAATAGAGCATTAATGTATACTATAGTACATATAACAAAATTAATTTCATATTCTTCAAATTTTAGTTAACTTTTAACATTCTTTTAAAACATCAAAGTACTACAAAATACTTAAGAATAAAAAAAAACACTTAATATATAATTGATTTAATACTATAAAGCCACCTGAATATAATATAATTTTAAAAATTGTAGAAGTACTATTTAATAAAAAAAAACATTAACTAAGCGGTGAATATATTTGCACACATATATTAGTAAATATTATAACACCTAAGATTTTTAGTATTTTGGCTAAAATTAAATGCTTTGCCTAGTTGAAGTATTTTGGATAACTCAATAATTTTTGGTAGTATTTTCCTTTCTATGATTTTTCTCGAATTAAAAATATCTTTAGGTTTACTTAAACACATTTGTAAATTAGAATGGTGTTAAAAATATTTAATTAAGAAAGTTTTACTCTCTCAAATTATGAAATAGAAAATAATTAAGAAAGAAAGTTATCATAATTATTAATCTTGATATTTTACTATATTCCTTATTTATTACTATTATTATATTATTATATAATATTTAACGGTTAATTACCTTCACAAGTATTGAGAAAATCCTAAATCATTAATTAATATATATTTAAAAAAAATATGTGATGAAATTAGATTGAGGCAAATAATTAAAATTCATTGAGATACCAAAGCCCAACCTTTTTTGTTCCTCTCTATTGTGTGCACACATCAAAATATTGGGAGAGCCAAGTGAAAGATTTGGAATCCGTTTTGAACTCGCCGTCAAAACTTCATTCCACTAGCCACTGATCGGTTTCGTTGATCTCCACCGTCTCTGCTTTTTGATCAGATTGTGGGTGGAAGCCAAAAATTCAATTTTTTTGATGCAAGTAATGGTTTTTATTCTGGTTTATATGCATCTTCATCAATGAAGGGTTGTCACATGGCATGATCACTGTGCAAATAATCGCTTTTCCCTTATGGGTTTTTGAGGGCTTCGCGTTTGCTCTGTGGGGTCGGTTTTTAATTTTAATTTTTTTTAACATTTGGGTTTTTTGTTTTTCTTGCCACTCTTGTTTTGGGGTTTGATTGAAGTGATGCTGGACTTCAGGGAAGGTTCCAATGTGAAAAGATTGTCTTTTGGGTTCTGGGGTTAGGCCTAGGGCTAGAAAGTTGTGGTGGGTGGTTGAGATGAAGGAGGATACTGAGCTTGAGGAAGGAGAGGCTTTCTATTACAAGGATGATGATGATGAAGACAACATTGACCCTGATTCTTTCTCATACATTGTAAGGAATTATTCAATATTTTTTTTTTTTTTGAAATTTCCATTTTAATTTGCTTGGGTTTATGCTTGGTTTGGATGATCAACAAAACTTGAAATTTTATTTGCAAATGTATTAATGTATTTGGTTCCTCGGGCGAAATAGGAAATGAAAGAGTCATAACATTTCTAATTAAACCCTCTGTCTGAAGGTACAAAATCAGTATGATAAAAGCTGAACACAACTGTTGGCTGTGGGGCTCCATAGTTATACCTACATTGTTTGTTAATGGGGAAGAAATTTAGCATTAATGAAGTGATTTAGAAACATTATAGACCGCCTTGAGTTTTTTTATGTGCTGATAAGCATAGTGAAACTCTATCCTTGATAAATGCCAATAAGAGTATATCTTATTGATTTTGTTTTGCTAATGTAGATGAAAATTCCGCTAAATTGTGCGTGAAAAACTTAGTTTACTATTTTAGCAAGTAACACCACACCCATCATCAAGTACTAGGAAATGGATTGGTTTGCTATGCCATTATTCTTTCTTGTGGAAAGTGGTATTGATGCTATGTTAATGTGCATTATATTTTGTCCTCATACAATGTTAGTGTTGCCTACAATTAAGAAAAAATCATTCCTAATTGTTTGTTGATCGTTGTGGTGCCTTCTATTTTTTGCTTAATCTTCCTGGTGATTATTGTTGATTAATGACATTTGCTCTTAAATTCCTCTAGTAAATTTATCTCAAAAATATTAGGACTGATAAGTTGTTTCCTGAAGGATGAGAAGATTCAGCATGTTCTTGGCCATCTTCAAAAGGAATTTGAAGGTGGTGTATCTGCTGAGAATTTGGGTAAGTGGAAATTGTGGAATAATAAAGGTCGAAGCATGTATTGAGAAATGAAAGAGCTATCTTTGCATGGATGAAGTGATGTTTTCTGATGTGAATAATATTTTTCAGGTGCAAAATTTGGTGGCTATGGTTCCTTTTTACCCACCCAAGAGCGCTCTCCTTGTCTATGGTCTCATCCAAGAACTCCACAAAGAAACCATCGCTCACCAAAGCTTAATAACAATCCTCACATGGAGGTATAGGGATATATCAATGTTTTTATTTGTTTATTTTACTATTTAATAGGAAGGCAATATATGCTACCAACTTATCCCAACATAGAAATAATGCAGATTGATTGAGTGCAGTCCGTTATGTTTTTATACAGGCTGTGTCTCATAACCAAAAAGCACCTACAAATGTGCCTCATCCTTCAAGGCCTGAAAATGCTTCTCATAGTTCACATCCATTTCGTGATTTAAGAGAAGCTTTAGTAAATGATTCAGTGAAGAAAGAACATGGAAATTCTTTCAGTGATATACCTGAGAGGTGCGCTCTGAAAGATGATACTACAAAAAATACAGCGAATTCAACTGATCAAAGGACACTGAAGTTTCGAATCAAAATGAAATCTAATATCTTGGCACAAAAGAATGCAGAAATCTATAGTGGCCTCGGACTTGATGACTCTCCCTCATCCTCAATGGATAACAGCCCTGCAGAAAGTGAAGGCACGCAACCTGTATCTCAAGAGAGTGCGGAAAATTCTCCAACTGGCATTATTCAGGTAGAGGACCTTTTCTATTCCTATACTGTTTAATATCATTAGAAATATTGAAGTATTAACTTCTTATTTAATGACATAGGTTATGAGTTATTTTCCTATCCCTGGGGGTGTTCTGATATCTCCTCTACACAAAAGTGTGCTCAACCTGATTAAAAATGATAATAAAGCTATTGGGGACACCAAGGTTTCGTCCTCTCTTAATGGTCATCAAGATCCTTGTTCTATGTCTACTGACGAATCAGATTCTTTTGTGGGGACTGGACATTTGAAGAAGAACACTGTGAGAATAGTGAAACAAATTGAAAAACAGTTGGAATTGAAGCATCCAAATGGTACCTTTTCTGAGAAGGATATTACATTGCATAAAAAGAAAAAATTAGGAAATAGAACACCTGATTGTAAAGATTTCCTGCCTAATGAATTGAAATGGACACCTCCGTCTAGCTCAATTTGTGATGCTGGTGAAACTGCTGAAGTCACTGCTAAAGCTTCTGAAGCCTCCAAGGAGGTTAATGGGAATGGGGTGCTAGGCAGAATGGTTTCTGAAGAAGCATTGAAGGAAGAGTCATTAGAATCAATATCTGGTCAAGATTTTGGGAAGACTGCAAAGCAAAATGTAGGAAATGGTTTTCTGAAAAATGCTCTAGAACATAAACTGGAAAGTTCCCGCAAGGATAATTCTACAGATCCTATGAATAATAACACGAGTAATACTTTCATTAGGTTCAATAAGGTTGAACGTGAGGCATTGAAATGTAAGGCAGATCATAAGTCTGAGACCCATCAGAAAATAAAGGCTGTGTCTGAGCGGAAGAAGAAGTCAAAAGGTGATCAGAGTCCTGAAAAAGCAGGGGCAGTTGCAAGAAAAAAAAGCTTTGGTGGTACTGATAATGCAATGGCAATTGAGAAAGGGAGTGCTGGCTACGACAATACTTGTAGTAGTAAAATGAAGTCAAGCTCACAGGACAAAAAGTTCAGTGGTAACAGGGATTCAATGAAAGAAAAAAGATCAGAACAGAAAGTTGACAGACTTGTTGGTAATGGTAGAATGAAAAATGCAAAAATTAGTAATGGAAAACAGAGTGCATTTGGGATTAAAGTAAATGAGAGAATGAGTGGTCATAAAGTGATCAACCAGGTGCTAGCTGGACCATGCATTAATGATACTTCGGCTTCAATTCCTATAGCTGAAAACAACCTTGCACCTGAGATGATTTCATCAGCAGTAGCTGCACCTCAACTTATTGCAGAAGATTGGGTATGTTGTGACAGTTGCCAGACATGGAGGGTTCTACCTACTGGTACGAAGCCTGAGCACCTTCCAGAGAAATGGCTGTGTAGCATGCTAGATTGGCTGTAAGTTGATTGCTCATTTCGGTTATGCATGACCATACTACGCTGAATATACGCTTAGTATGGGTATTTATATATGGACTATTTCTTTTTTCTTTTAATTTCTCTGTGTGCATTTTGTTTTGTGCTCTGTGTTATTTGCCTTCTCATTATTCTCTGAATTTGTTGTTAGGCCTGGGATGAATTCTTGTAAGTTCAGTGAGGATGAGACAACAAAAGCACTTTATGCCTTATATCAAATGCCAATTTCCCAGGTTCAAAATAACATGCAAAGCCATGGCAGTAAAACTGCAATTGGAGTTAGGTCTCCAAATTCTTTACAATATGGCCTAAATCAAAATATGTCTAGTTCTGATATGTCTGACCGAGGAAGGAAGAAACTTGTTATTAAGGAAAAGACAATGCCAGGAATTAATAATGACATGCATCGGTTCTCAAATTCAGTGAAGGCCAATGTTCAAGTATCTGGAAAAAATAGAAGCTTGAACGGCTTGAATCAGCGTCCTGCTGATTTAAACCCAGTGAAGAAGATGACGAGCTCTTCTAAACATCTTACCAGGCCTGACAACATGATAGAAGAGAAACATGTGCCTAAAGAGACTGAAAAGCAAGTAAATGGAGGTACCTCATTCATTTCAGAGTTGATATGTTGTTATTTATTTTTGTGAATAAGAAATTACAGGTATTCTTAATTAATAATTTCAATGTTATTTTCACACATGAGCAGGTGATAGAAAGCATGATAAGTTGAAACGTAAGGTGAATGCTGACCAATATAAATCGGGAACTCCCAAGAAATCAAAAACTGAAAATGTTTTCTCTGCTAATATGCAATCAAATCATGACATGGACCTTGAGAAGGTGTCTCTATATTCAAGAAATGGCTTGTCAACAAAAGCTGGTGGGAAGGATATGAGGAAGTATGATGAATATTGTTTATCTGAGGATGTATCTGACAGATTACCAGTCACTCTAAAGAAAGAGGGAGTTCAGGCGGTCTCATCGGGTTTAATGAAGAAAAGGAAATTGAAGGATCGGCTTGATGATGAAAAGCAGTCTGGTGAAGAGGGCAATGCAATAGAATTTAGCAAGGAAAAGAAATACAGAATTTTGATGTCAGTAACTGAAGGTGACAATAAATTAAGCAAGGGTGGGATAAGGCAAGTTTGTGTGGCAGGCAATGGGGCCCATATGGCTGTTGGCACAGAAGTCAGTCTTGATGATAAAGGCAACCAACTAAGGAAGCATAGGAAAAATGTTGCATCTCTTCATGCTTCAGATGGTATTGATCAATTGCGCAAGGATTTGGACTCTAGACCACATTCATTGGCAGCAACTTCAAGCTCTTCTAAAGTCTCAGGTTCTCATAAAGCTAAAACCAAGCTTGAAGATGTAAGAAGTTCACCTGTTGAATCTGTTACATCGTCACCTTTGAGGGCCTTAAACTTGGATAAGAATAATTTTGCAGCAGGAGACACTTCAGTGAAAGACAATGTTACAAAAGGTGGCCACTCTACGGTAGGTTCCAAGAGAAATGGGGATAGCAGGGAGAGAAAGCTGTCAGTAAAATTGAAGGAGGGTAGAATTCCGCATGATTTACATCCTACATCCCACAAATTATCTTCTGTAGAGTACCAGGTTGAGGATGCTAAAGACACATCCAGGCTCCAAGCTAAAAAACCTTCTGAACTAAAGAATAATCATTTGCTTGAAGGTGCTATTCATGTTGAACAACCTGGCTATCGTGCTAATGGTGTACATAATGAGGAGAAAGTAAAGAAGGAAAACCAGGAAAGTGAACTTTCTTGGCAGAAATCTGGTAAGATTACATCATTGAACAGCAAGGAGAAAGGCAGAAATTTTGGTTCTCATGTTTGTACTGACATGAAGATGTCAGTTTCAGAGACTGTTGGTTATTCAAAAAAAGGAGGGAGGTATGATTCAGCAGTTGATCCCAGTAACCATGCATCTGATGCTGAGACAAAAAATGTCGTTAAATATATTTTACCCAAGCCTAAAAGAGAAATTGACAGTAGTAGTCATAAAAGTGCTTTAAGACATGGCCCAAAAGAAACTGGAAAGCAAACTGAGATAAAACCAAGAGACTTTGAGAAATCAGTTCCAAAGATGGATGTTCAATGTAGCAATGAGAGAAAGACTATCTCCCAGCAAAACTCGACTAATGATTTTGAGCAAGAAAACAAAGCTAATCATGTAATCACAGAATCAAGAGTTGGGAAATCGAAAGTTCTCTCATCTGCAACTGCTGAAGTAAAAAGGGAAGCATTGAGTATGGGTTCTAGAACTGTACCTCAGTATCAAAAGGGAGGCATGGCTAATGAGCATCCTGTCAATGTTTCTGACAATGGTGATTTGGTCAAGTCAATGAGAAGTTTTGCTGATATTAGTAATAATGCTGGAGTTAATTGTGGTTCTGGAAATTCTGTGCCTGATCAGCAACCCACTGTGTCAAGTCCTATGAGAGAAAATTTTAACCAAACTACTGTTGACACCCTGGAAGAAGCCACAAAACTAAAAGATAGAGCAGATAATTATAAGGTTAGTTGATTATTTCAAGATTTTACTTAAATGTATTTGGTTTGATCTAGCATCTCTCCTTTTCTAACTGATTGTATAAATACTGTTATTCTATAGAACTCTGGGTTTGACTTTGAAAGCAATGAGACATACTTTCAAGCTGGGTTGAAGTTTCTGCATGGAGCATCTATTTTAGAAAATTGTCACAATGAGAGTAGCAAACTTGGGGAAATTAGTCAAATGCAAATTTTTGCTACTGCTGCCAAACTTTTCAAGTAAGTGAAAATTCTGAAGCTCTAAGGAAAATTGTTATTGTTTTATGAGATCTTAGTTTTTGATCTTAATTCAGTTATTGGTCGGAAGTACTTTTTGAGGGAAAGTGATTTGATAACATGCAACTTGGTTGGCTATAAATAAGGCTGAAGTGAGTGTCAGCTCGTGGGGCTCCTGACTTCCTTGGTTCATTAACAGCTTAATGAGCTGAAAATTTTGTCTGGTTCATAAATAAGCGTAGCTTTGGCTTTCAGATAACTCGTTAGCGGGCCTGACATATAATACAGACCTTTTTTTTAATAATGGAAATTGCTTGTAACAACATTTTAATTGTAATTTGTAATGCTTTTATAGAAGTCAATCAATGTCATTATAATAAAAAAGTTAAGATCCATTATATAACATTTAGAAGTTTGTTTCACTAGTGTCTTTCTCTTGTGCTATGCAATTGACCTTTAATCATACAATGCCTTAAATGTTTTCAGATGCTGTGCCCATGAATATGAAGCTTGCCAAGAAATGGCTGCTGCTGCTTTGGCATATAAATGCATGGAGGTGGCATACATGAGAGTGGTCTACTGTAAGAATTCCAGTACTAACAAAGATCGACAAGAGTTACAATCAACTCTTCACATGGCTTCTCAAGGTATTGGAACATAGTTTTCATACAACTGTTTAAGTCTTCAGGCTTGTCAGGTATTGTTGTAAGTTGATTTTGCAATATTATACTTGCATACTTCTTCCACAGGAAAATAAACAAAATTAGCGAATGATACATCTACACATGATGAAAAGCTGAAAGCTAACTAGGGATGTAGTTGTTGTTTTATATTCTTAAAAGACAAACAAATTTTATCCAGAACTAAAAAGTCAAAATCTGGTGTTATTTTTCTCTATGATGAAATGTGTTACACATAAAAACCATTCATGGACCCAGTCCAGATAGTCTGACAGCCTTGTTTGATGAATGCATGAATGTATTAAGGGATCCCAGTCAATGATGTAGCACTGCTTTTTTACTCTATTGTTTAGGTGAATCTCCTTCATCTTCTGCATCCGATGTTGATAACCTTAACAATCAGGCAGCAGCAGATAGGGCTACTTTGCCTAGGGGTACCAATAGTCATATTGCTATCAACCAAGTCATATCTGCTCGAACTCGTCCAAATTTAATCAGGCTTCTTGATTTTGTAAGTTTTAATTGTTGACAAACCTTATATTCTATTTGGAAATTTATCTCGGTATGTCAATGATAAATTACCAAGGATTGTTGTTGGGGGATCTAACAGTTTGTTGGTAAGAAATAGTAGTTGGAAATGTGGTTCTGTTGTTTGACAGAAAATCAGGATGGATGTCTGCTGTTTTTGCCTTGCTAGAGTGGCTCAGATTTCAATCCATAGACAATTTTCCATTGCATTTGTTGTGTTGTCATATGGGCAACTGTTACTTTACTATTGGAAACTTATAATGCAATGCCTGTTTTAGATTTTGGTGGACAGGTGGTGGCAAAATTTCAACAATCTAAGCAGTTAGCTTGTGTAATTATTAAAAATACTAAAAACTAAAGAACTCGGGTGCCAGAAGGTTCCTCTCTATGCAAAGAGTTGAAAGGAATAGAAAGAAATAGAAGGAATGTATTTCTGATGTGTCTTACAAATGTGATTACAGTCTCTATTTATAGACTGTTTTACAATCTACTTAAGGAAGGAAATAATAGGTAA
>Ga0123342_1001594_pt1 | contig 38136 bp, 12 predicted proteins | sample Turbeawhitnodule_FD_89960 | JGI IMG/M metagenome (GOLD analysis project Ga0123342, IMG submission 89960) | Root nodule microbial communities of legume samples collected from Mexico - Turtle bean Mexico white nodule | ecosystem: Host-associated > Plants > Roots > Nodule | place: Mexico: Nepantla...
GACTAACTTGGCTCGAACTGGGCCTAAGCCGACTCAACCTGAACACAGACCAACTCGGCTCTACATCGGCCCCGACCCAGATGACTCGACATCGGTCCGGGCCCGGACGACTCGACATCGGCTCGGGCCCGAACGACTATACATCGGCTCGGCCCGAACGACTCGACATCAGCCTAGGCCCAAACAACTCGACATCAGCCTCGGCCGAACGACTCGACATCAGCCCGGGCCCGTCAACATCAGCTCGGGCCCGTTCGGCTCGACATCGGCTTAAGCCCGCTCGGCTCGACAACGGCCCGGGCCCGATCGGCTCAAAATCGGTCCGAGCCTGGTCGGCTCGACAGTGGCCCGGGCCCGCTCGCCTCGACATCGGCCCGGGCCGTTCGCCTCGACATCGGCCCGAGCCCCCTCGACTCGACATCGGCCCGGGCCCACACAACTCGACATTGGCCCAGGCACGCTCGGCTCGACAACGACCCAGGCCCCCTCGACTCGACATCGGCCCGGGTCCACTCGACTCGACATTGGCCCAAATTCGGTCGACTCGACAAAGGCCCGGGCCCGGTCGGCTCGACAACGCCCGGGCCCAGTCGGCTCGACAACGCCCGGGCCCAGTCGGCTCAACAATGGCCGGGGCCTGGTCGGCTCGACAACGGCTCGGGCTCGGTCGGCTCATCATCGGCCTGGGCCCGCTTGGCTCGACATCTGTTTGGGCCCGGTCGGCTCGACATCAGCCCGGGCCCGGTCGGCTCGACATCTGCCCGGGTCCGCTCTCCTCGACATCAGCCCGAGCCCGATCGCCTCGACATCGGCCCGGGACCGCTCGCCTCGACATCGGCCCGGGCCCACTTAACTCGACATCGGCCCAGGCCCGCTCAACTCGAAATCGGCCCGGGCCTGCTCGACTCGACAATGGCACGGGCTCGCTCGACTTGACATCTAACCGAACCCAGTTTGCTTGACATCGGTCCGGGCCCGGTCGGCTCGACATCGACCCGGGCCCAGTCGCCTCGACATCGGCCCAGGCCAAGTCGTCTCGACATCTGCCCGACCCGCTCGACTTGACATCGACCTGGGCCCAGTTGACTCAACATCGGCCCGGGTCCAGTCAGCTTGAAATCGGCACGACTCGACAATGGCCCGCCCGACTCGACAATGACTCGGGCCCGCTCGACTCGACATCGGCCTGGGGCCGCTCGACTCGACATCTACCCGGGCCCAGTTTGCTTGACATCGGCCCGGGCCTGGTCGGCTCGACATCTGCCCAGGCCCGCTCACCTCGAAATCGGCCTGGGCCTGCTCGCCTCGACAGCGGTCCGGTCCCGATCGTCTCGACATCGACCAGACCCGCTCACTTCGACATCGATTTGGATTCGCTCGGCTCGACATCAGCCTGGGCCTGAATGACTCAAAATCGGACCGAGCCCGCACGACTAGACATCGGCCCGGGCTCGCACAACTCAACATTGGCCCAAGCTCGAATGACTAGATATCGGCCCTGGCCCCCTCGGCTCGACATCGGCTTGGACCCGCTTGGCTCGACATCAGTCTGGGCCCGCTCGGCTTGACATCGGTCCGGGCCCATTTAGCTCGACGTGAACTTGGGTCAACTTTGCTCAACCTGCACCTGAATTGTCTTGGCTCAACCTGGATCTGGCCAAGTCAAAATCCAACCCAAAATACAAATTGAATAATCCAAAAATGTATCCAATCCATATCCAATTAAATGGATTGAATTTAAAATCCAAAAATATGGATTTGGATTTGAAATAAATCCATTTAAATGGATCAAAACTAATATGGATTTGGATAATTATGGATTGGATTTTGTAATTTGGATTTTTTGCCACCCTTAGGTATAAGGGTACCAACTCATTTAAATTGTCATCCCACAAATAAGATTTTTTTTTATGTAATGGTTATAGTCTATATAGTGAATCTTAACTTGATAAATTGTAACCAAAAGATTCCCCTACAAAGCGAAAAGATCCAAATAATACCAACACAGACAACATTGAGGTTTTTTATCCCATAAAACAAAAGTCGAGTTGTTACTAGGATTCACTCGCTACTCCATGCATACCAAAAGAACTTCACATTTTGAATTACTCTTTTAACATAAGACATCTTGCCTTTAAAAATACAATTATTTTTCTCTTTCCAAATACTCCATATTAAACCATCAAGTTTGTCACTTATACTTTTACTCCACCAACCCCAGAAAAAATGTTAAACAAAGTTATGTTATACACGTGTAGAATAGGTGTTCTAGTGATTATTCACTATCATTACATAAGAGGCACTACAATTCATCATATTGATGTTGTTGTTCTTTCTCTATCCTTAAATCTTGAACAAAATCATAAACAAATTTGATAATATATTATTTATCTTTCTTTTCCTCTATTGAGAGTCATCTCTCTACATTATTTTGGTAATAATTCAGAAATAATATTTTATTCTCAACTTTCTTTCCCATTCAAACAATTTCCTTCTCTATCTATATTTCCACACTCATCTATCATTCCTTCATTTCCCCATATTATTAATGAGTTGTGAATGTTATTTTGATATTAAAAATAATCAATTATATATATCATCAACTACTTTATTTTTCCCAATCCATTAGTTTTTCTCAAAACCTCGTGTTTTTTTTTCCATTTTTTTACCCTTCTTTGCGATCCTAATTCAATCCAACTTCAAGTACTTTCGGTATCACAAAACTTTCTTAAATCTCTCCAGCAAACTAAACAATATTTGTATTGTTGTACTTTCTCCATTTTCCTCTAATCTCTATATACAGAATTTATGATATTATACCACAAATTGTAGTTGTGCTGTAAACACTACAATTTCACTTCCATTTTCCCAACAAATGTCTGATTGAACATGTTAATATCCTTAACATTTAATCCTCTTTAGTTCTTTGTTAAACATTGTCGTTGTTCTCAAAACCCAAAACCCTAATAATATTAAACATTAATATCCTTAACATTTAATCCCCTTTGGTTCTTCGGTAAACAAACCTTTGCCCATTTGCCCAGTATATCGTCCTCTATCTCTCTTTTCCTCCCCACAAAAACCTACTATGGACAACCACTATCTTTCTAGCAACAACAAATGATATTTTGAAGAAAGATAGAAAGTAAATGGAAAGAGTAGTCAAAACTGAATTTATCATTGAAAAATTAACTTTCAATTCTTAAACAAGTTCATACATTCTCATTATACTCTTAATAAATGTCCCATCAAAACATCTCTTTAGTATGAGTTTAGTATGACTCCTCTTTTTATTTCACGGATCAGAATATTCTTTTAATCTTAGTTCATACTTTTCTAGCGATCCTTACTTCACTAATCACTTTGACACCAAAAAGGTCAAAAGTTTAATGTAATCTCACTATCCACGTTACAATATTACAACATTAATCCTCCCCAGCAAATACAGAATTCTACCTAACTCATATTAACAAGATTAATAGTTATACATGATTTTTAACTTAACTGGCATGAAATAAATGCTACGCTAAGCCAGATATTGGCATGAGTTTTACAGGCAGAAATAATTCTTCTAAATGGTTTCCGGGTCAGCTATCCTACATATATATATATATATATATATATATATATATTGGTCAAAGAGAAAGTCAGCAAACCATAAGCAACTACTATTCTGACTGTTCAAATGGTACACGAACAAACAACTGCCCATGCAGCGTCACCACCGCCGACGTCTGATGAGGATCAATTCTTGAGGGCAAGCTGACAACCTGAATTCATAAAATTTCTTCGTGTTAAGAGTGAGAGGGAAGAGTAACATGACATAATATTCCAAACCCAAGAAAAAGGGGTTTAAATGAGGATTGTATTTTGCCTTTAACCGTATCAATTACTAACAACTAGGAATATTAGAAAATAAACTTGCAAGTCTAGTGAAGCAATGTAATAGTTTGATACAGACACGGATGGTCGTTTCACTCTATATTCTTCGGGTTTTTTGGTATGATGATTACAATAGCAACAAGAACAGACCGCTGACTGTTAGAACATGTAAAAACACAGATTGCAGGTTGAAACAAAAGCAGTAGTGTATAAATTTTCAAAGTAAGACACTTTTTGTCATTGTTGAATAAAAATTAAATATACCTTTTTGAAAGGTGTTACACCCCAAGGATTGTTGGGATGCTCTGGCTCACCACTTATGACTAGGCGTCCTGCTGGGTCTGACTGCACACGAACCTGTTTTTAAAAAAGCATCCACAATTCCATTTCAGATTTTCGTAATTTTTTTCAGTATTGTAACTTTCTTTTTGAAGAGAAGAGGCTTTTATGAAATACCTATTTCTGGAGATTACAACTAAAACCGATAATCTATTAAGTGTCCTGAGTTAGCTCATGAACTACTGATAGGCTGGATATGGAACAATTTGAAGTAAAGAACCTTTTTTTTTCAAAGCTCAAGGTTGAAGGGGAATATTCCAGAATATTCAACAGGTAAACTTGTCCTAATATATGCTGAAATTCGCACTGACTAATGAATTTGGTGTGCCTCCCATATTGTAACTTCCTCTCAAAGGAAAGGGGAGGAATAGAAAAAACAATATGCTTAATTTTTTATAATAACACAGATTAGTACAGACAAAAGAAATATGACACCAGAATGCATACCTCTTCCCGCAGAAGGCCAGGAACTAAAGCATATACCTCAAAACAATCTTTCTGCACAGAAGAGTTTCCATTGAAATCAGTATTACATACATGGCTTATAGGCTATATGATCACAAGATGCAGAACTTACAGTTTTTTGTACATTGACTTTTACCCAGTCAGCAGGAGGTCCTATATCAATCACAGTAGTGTCCAATCTAGCAGCCACACAAATCAACAAAGGTGAGAAAGTCAGCAGATAAACCAAAGTCCCAAAGTAAACACCTCCTAATTTTAAGTAAAGAAACTGGTTGGCAAAACGTTTCACTAATTAATTAAACAAATATATAAACAATAATTAAGTACACAGAACACACAAGAAAAGAGATTGAAAATGAAGTAACCGGTCTTAACTGTGGTTTAGAAGGTTTACTGCGTGCAGCTTTGACTGCATTATCCATGTAAGGTGAAGATGGTTTTTTACGTTTGTGCAAATCTGAGACAATATGGAGATAATCGAATTCTGAGAATTGTTTAAAACCTGCTATACTGTTAAAAATGGAAGCAATAGGATGAAAGACATACTGATGCTTTTAAGCTGCTTTTCACGCTTTTGCACAGACACGGAATTCCTATCCTAAGAAAAAGAGAAGTATTAAACAATTATATGGAGGTCAAAACAGAGTAACAGACGATAAAAAAGAATTCACAGAACAAAAAACAATAATTCAAAATTCTCCAGACCTTAATAATGGGGTCACTGACTTCACCATTCCCTAGGAGACGTTGTGAGTGCCAACCCTGCATAGCCCGTGCTGCAGCATCTCTCCGGGCTCTACCTGATGCTGAAGCCTAAATTTGCCCATCATTTAAAAAAAAGTTGCAAGACACAAGCTAAGAGTCACATCACAGGAATATTGACAGAGAGCAATAGTACAAAATAAACAAAATCCAAATGCAGAAAATCAATGAAACTATGCCGATGTCAAATGAGGTTTTCCAATAATTCCCGTTCTCATATCGGGGAATTTTATGAGAATGGGCCTTATATTTGCTCATGCAACAGAAAGCTAAGGTATAAATTACAAATTACCTGATTTTCAATATTTATAGGCTCTGGGAGAGAAGAAATCGGCACATTTAGCTCACCACCTTTTATTTTATGTCTTTCATAATCAAGAAGTGCCTGGGGGAGGATATCACAAACAGCATGAATGAAGGGTTAAATAGCATGGATAACAGCTGCATAGTTCTGAAAGCACAATATCTGATCAATTTTCATACATTAGCAAATAGAAAAAATACTAATGAAATAAGCATTTATCTCATTTTAACCTCTAAAACAAGCATGGTCAGGTATTTATAGCTAACTGTGAGAAAGCAAACAAATATGAAATGTATCCCATGTCACTGAGAAGTACTGAGTCAAGAGAAAATTTTGGCACAAGGAAACTATGTAAATGGTGTGAAATCTTCATTGATAGGGTCATAGCATGAATATCATCATTGTAACAGCCAGAAAGAGAATGATAACAATGTAAACAAATTGTAAAAGCAATTCAGGTATGCTTATTACCTACATCAATGTCAATCTTCAAGGACAAATAAAAAGACTACTTATAAGCCTTAAAGGAACATCAACCAAGCACATATATAAACCATGTAGAATCAGTGAAAGCAAATTAATAAAAAAGGAGAAACTGAAGTATAACTAATATACGTAGAATCACCTTCTCATAAAATCCCCGGAAGGTCCATGAGACAGTGGTGCATGTCCTGCATAGTTTGAGAACATTGCACTGTGTTAATATATTATACATTATAATATCTATAATAATTCCATTCAGACGGCTCAAATTATTTTCTGAAAACCTCCCCAACCCCCAGCCACCCAATGAAAAGGAAAAGAAAATTGAAAAAGAAGGGCAGTTGGGTAGGATCTGGGGAAAAGCCAAAACAATGAGGAAATATTGGAAGACCACAAGAAAACCATGTCTTAAATAATGAAAACAGCTGGTTCAAAATTAAGCTAATATGATTTCTTAAGTCAACCATTCACAGTTCAATAGATGCATCCAGCACTCCTTGTTTCCCATCAAAACTTAGAACTTTAAAAAACATTTCAATTTCTCTCAACACCCTTTCCAATACATACTATACTTCCAGTGTGGCTACACTTAGAAAAATAAACAGAAGACAGATAAAATCTACACTGAAGACAAATACAAAAAATACATATAGAAGAAGACTTTGATTTCAGAGCCATAAACAAGATAAAGATATTGAAAGTGCATGTCAATCCTTACTTCGGAGGTTTGAAAGACTCTCCCACTTGCCGCCATAACTTACATGAAGTCACCTATTTATAAATATAAGGCAGTTAGGTGTATGTCTTGGAAACATCAAAACAAGAGATAAATAAACAAACTAATTGCTTAGAGTGTAACCGAAGTTAATTTGGCTCAAAAGACAACTCCTTCAATTTTGCTCATCCAATTGTAAAAGTACAGGGCATCTATTGAACAACTGAAGAAAATTAAACAAATTGTATAACTAAAATAGTAGCCAGATTTACAAAGTGTTAGGTGCATCATGACAAACTATTCATTTATAAATTAATTAAACAAAACCAGATTACAGGATTATTAATTGAGTATTTGGAAAGCTGGTATCTTCACGCCACTAAGAAACTACATCATCTAGGATTTCTATGTTAGGAATGCTATCATATCATCAATACAATTAGGATACTAGGAATCTTAAATCTCAAAGATGTTCTAAGTATATTTTGAATTATGTTCAGTTGACAGGATTAGTGACAAAAACAGGTCATGGATGATATGATAGTACTCTCTGGTACAATGTTGAGAAAAGAGAAACTGAGAAGGAATATAATTATACACAAGCATTCTTATTTATAGTGAAGAAAATATCTAACAATAAGAAACAAAATCAATATCTAAAAATGAAAAATATTAGGTAAGATATTTCCCTATCAAATCATATCAGATCTCCCAATTTAATGTATTCAAATCATATCTCTAACATGTTTGTTTTCATACTATACACTAGCAGAATAAAATACCTACAGAATGATAACAGAGTATGACATGTACTGGTGTGAAGAATAGTTAACATGTACAGCCTGTTAATATTACTTTTCCTTATTTAGATGGTTTTTTTGCCATATTCTGTTAGGAATTAATTAATTAGACTCAAGGCATTGGTTGTCAGATTGATTATATAGTTGACTTCCGTAGAATAGGGATGTGTATTCTGTAAATACACTTTGAGATATATCGAACGAACAACAACTCAGCCAGTTTTTCAATTGCAATAAATACATGCTAGCTAGACAGCTCAAAGACTGTCAACAAGCTAAACCAGCAACCTCCATGTGAAATTGCAATGAACTTCTACTGTGTAAGAGATCCAACAGGGAATAAAAAACTGAATACCTTATCATAGCCACCCAATCTCGTTACAGCTCTCCACAACCTAATATTAACCCACAAGTAAGCATTATTTCAAAGTGATCATACTATGGACTAGTGTATTTATGTCATATTTAATGATAAGAAGTTTAAATAAACATGAATAACTCACTTAAGGCAATTTAGTCCTTCTCCATAAAACTTAGGATGTTTGAATTCCAAGCTCCTCTCCCTAAAGAAGTTTTCAAGCTCCTTCATAAATGCTGACTGCTCCTCCTCGGTTCCTGACTCGTTACCATCATAGGAATGGTCAGCATCCAAGAAAAACAAGTGCTTTGAGTTTGAATTCCCATTATCAGCAGGATCGGTAGCTTGCTTTTCATCAGCCTTATTCTCAACTTCTAATACATTCACAAATTCAGTGTTTGTATCAGTAGGAGCAGGTTGTGATATAGCAGGTTCATTATGACTTGCAGGCATTGGGTCACCATTGTCGCAAGTTTTACTGTCAACCACTCCACAGCCTTCAGGCTTCACTTCCACAGCCATTTCAACATCATCAATACTATTCCGACAAATATCATCACTATTCTCAACCTTTTTATTAATTGTGGGAAATTCTTCAGCTTCCCCCTTCGCTTTAGAAGCTTCTTCACACTCAGTCGTATTCAAAACCTGAGTATGAGCCTCTGCTGGGACAGAGTGAAGTGTACTTTGAACATCCTCTTGTGGAATTCCTTCTGAAACAACCTCAAGTTGCACATTTTTATGTTCAGCAAGTGGCTCTTCCTTCTTATTTTCAGCAAGATTTGACCCATTCTCAGCATGATTTAACCCATTTTCAACAAGGTTTGACGTTTCCTCTACTGGAACAGGAGCAGAGACAGCTTCAGGCTGAACTCGATCCTTTGTATCAACCAACAGCTTGTTCTCTTCCACGACCGAGGGCTTGCCCTGGCCAGCCTCTTCGTGTTCTTTTGCATCACTCATTTGCCAATTTTAATCGTGCATGAGAACACAGCAACCTCCTACACCAACCCATGACAGTGATTTCAAAAAATAAAGCTCACACTCAAAACAAAAGCAACCAAAATACACAGAAGGGAAATTTTGAAAATAAGGAGAGAGAAAAAAAAATTAAATCCTACTGAGTGCAGACAATCATGGTTGAATTACCGCCATTAAAAGATGAAAAAGGCGCCACAGAACTATGCGCTTATGAAATTCACAAAACTGAAAATTTTGCTAACGAAATTCTTTGCAGGCATTTAGGAAAACAGAATAAATTAATTCGAAGTAAGACAACAAAAAAATGGAAGGAAGACTATGTAGCATTACCTGTACAAATTGCAATTGAAGGGCAAGGGAACAGCGTGAGCAGAAAAAAAAAAAACTAAAATAGAAAACGGAGGTTAGATGAATTTGAAAAACCCTAATTGTTTGTCCTCTTCTCTGCGGTTTACAGGAATTTTCATCCCAACACCAATTGCTGGTTGAAGCGGCAGATTTTGATGCGTGCTTGGGTGCACGCGCCACGCGCCGCGCAACTACAGGGGTTGACCATACGACGTCGTTGCTGTCAGGACTCTGAAACGATCTCAGAATTTTGGGCCTAGCATTTAGTTCGTATCTTATTTCTTTCAGCCCAAAGATCATGTGTCCCTACATTTTTCTTACTGCACCCCTACACTCTTTAAAATACCCAAATTACCTTTGATAGTTTTGGATTATTCTGGAATAGGGGTGTTATGTAAGTAAAAGGCATTTCCAGAATAGAAAATCCAAAAAACTAAAAAAGTCATTCTAGAATACTTTTTATGAAACATATTTTTTTATTTCTGGAATAATAAATCTGAATTCATAAAATATATTCCAGAAAGTATGTCGTAGGAATATTTCATAAAGAGTAATCCAAAAATTATTTTTAAAATGAATAAAATAGTCTTTTCAGAAAACGATGGAGTGTAAGGATAAATTTGTTTGGGTGCAGAAAGAAATACCCTGAGTCTTTTCTTCCCCTACCGTAAACACTTAGTCCAGCACCTCCAAAAGAAAGTGTTAAATGATCAAAATTAACTCTTTTTTTTCGGAATAAGTTTTTTTAGAAAAAAAAATATAGGATTACAGCAAATTTTGGAAAGTTTTTAAGAAGAAGTTTATCTTTTACACTTTTTATAAATGGAAGACGATATAGCAGGAAGAAAAGGCATTTGGGCCTAGCGAGAAGAAAATTTATCACTATTTCTTTTCTCTACCTCCGTACTTTTCTTCTGCATCCTATAAATATGCAAATTTTTATTTTGTTTTTTAATTTAAAGTTCTTTTTTAGATTTTATAATTTTAAAAAAATTCAATTATATACTCTCAAAGTCAAAATTATCTTTGAAATTATATAATTTCATTACACAACGACATACTCATTATTTTTTTGTTTTAAATTTTTCGCCTGCTTGAGTATGGGGTCAATGTAATATCGAGTTATCGAGATGCCAATACTTCATTTGGCATCTTGCCGATATACATTATCGGTCCCTAAGAGCAATGTTTTAACAAACCTTGAATAGTAAACAATATGTAAAATTGTGATAGAGGCACTTGGGTCTATGTGAACTTAAGTTGATTATTCATACATGTAAGAGTTGAATATAGCCACTATAAATAGGTTAACATTCTAAGTTTGAAGGGTAATGATTTTCTAACTTCTTACTCATATATACATCCTTTACACAAAACAATAACCGGCTTGAGCGTCAAAGTATAATCGTAGGTACCCCTACCACAAACCTGAAAATCAAAAGACTAAGAACCCAAAGATTGAGAAACCGAAGATCCGAGAACAAGGACACTACATGTAAGGAATATCCAGTTCCGCATGAACATTCGTGCCACTGCTTTCTAGCTTTTGTCTCATGAGGGCATTTTCAGCTCTGAGAGCGTCCATCTCTTTCGTGTACTTTCTCTTAAAGGTCTCTAATTCCTTTCTTTTAGTTTCAGCATATCACCGTGTGATCTTCCTAGTGGTTCTCAACTTTTGGAGTATATTTGTTGTTTCTTGTCATTTTCGTGTAGTTGCCACGAGTTCTCCTTATAAGGTATTCTTTAGTCCCATGGTGGACACCAAAAAGTTTTGTAAAACCGAATATTTCTTACATGTGACGTCCATGTTCTCGGATCTTCGGTCTTCAAGTTCTCGACCTCTCGGTCTTTGACTCTTTGTCTCTCGGTCTTCAAGTTTGTGGCAAGGGTACTCGTGATTATACTTCGATGCTCAAATCAGTTGGTCCAAGTAAATAATGTATGAGTCACAAGTTAAGGATTCACTACCTTTCAACTTTAAGGTATTCACCTATTTATACTGATTATATTGAACTCTTGCATGTGCCAATAATTAACTTAAACTCACCTAGACTAAGAGCCTTTAATAATGACTTTACATGTTGTTTATTGTTAAACATTTATTAATTATGCTGTTAAGATCTGGATAACACATAAGATCGAGATGGCGAAATGATGAATGTAGTCTTAGTTTCTCAATAACTCGACACTACAACTTCCAATTTGTGCAGTTAGAAAGTCATGTAACCTCTCTTCAATGGTATCCTTACATATTACAGTCTAGGAGAAGCGAAAACACAAGAGAAGCTCATGCCATCAAAATATAGCAGTACTGAGATGGATTTGTCAATTTTAGCTTCATTTTCTATTATCAATTTTTTTCTCCTTTGTAAATGCATGTTAGGATTATTCCCACTTTGAAAAGGAAACATTTTTTTTTAAAAGTTTTTCATACAATGAAGAAAGGGTACAAAGTTGTGGAAAATTTACGTTTTTGATGTAATTTAAGTGATATATTACAAAAATGGATAATTTTTTTTATTACATATATAGATAAGTCGTGCCAACGTATCACAACTTCACCCAACTGAAATTAACTAAAATTGTGGTAAGCTCAAATAGTTGTACTATTTGAACATAAAGTCATGCCAATATTAGATGACTTTCGTGAATTTTATCACACTAATGAACATGACATCATGTTTAAGTGAAATTATGTTACCTTCATGAATTATACGCTCCCTTTGTAGGACTTTGCAAATCTAAGTGGGAGAAAAACGGAAGATGAACAGATGGTAATTATGAGTACATTGATCTCAATTTGAAGGAAAAATGTTATGCAGTTGAAATTTTCCTTGCTTTGGAATTTAAAATTATGCGGATTATGCAAGTCAATCCGCTCTGTCCCGCACTTGACCCATGCAGACTGCGGATTATGCAAGGCGAGTCTAAGCGGGCCAATAGGTTGAAATAAACAATTCACCTCGCATTTTTTTCAGCGAATCGTGGACTGCCACATCTCTAATGAGTGATGCGGAGATAACAAAAGCATGAAAGAGAGACATGAAGGGAAGTTTGTTCATGTTCTCAACGTTAACGGAGATTTCTAACACCATTTTAGGGAAAAAGAGGTCGATGACTGCAATTGCAATATTTTTGAAGTTTAAGAGACGAGAGGCGTATGGGGTAGTGAAGATGGTGACCGCCATAATATCACAAGGGTGGAGAAGATTGTATCATTAAAAAGTAATTAAATTTTCCTCCCACGAATTCACATAAAAGTAATTAAATTTTTGTTGCATTAACATATTCATCAAAATCGTCCAACATTCGCACGACTTCATCTTCTATTAGTAAAACAGTCTATTATCATAATTTCAATTAATTTAAATTTAATGTCACACTAACACAACTTATCTATTTATATAATATAATTTTTTACCCATTCTTTCCCAAAATATATCATTTAAATTACACGTAAATTTTCCCACGGTTGTTGATCTGAGTACTTTAACGAAGGAAATATCTTGTTGGTGGCAGGGCATACACTTTACTTAAATAGTGAGCAATCAGCAACAGCCAAATTCTTATCCTGATCATGATTCCAAACTTTTTCTTTCCAAGTGGTGCAACCATATATTTTAAATTACAAAATTTAAAAATAACTTTAAATCAGAAAATAAAATAAGATTTTATATTTATAGAAGTGCAGAAATAAAGTAAGGAAACGTAGCAAGAAACATCCAAATTTATAAGAGGATTATTAAAGAAAATGAATGAGGAACACGTATCCTAAGTCTCACATCACTATCCGTCCACCATATTCACCCATCCAATTTTATGCAAACCACTTCATCATAACTGAAAAATCGATGAAATTGTGAAAAAAAAACTAAAAAACACTAGTTTATAATCTGAAATAAATTCAATTAATTTATATATATTGTATTTTAATTTCATAATGATTTGGATGGTTACAAAACAAAATTGAAATTTATCAGATTGAATTAATTTTCTCTCTACAAACTAACCTATGCAAACACTCCTAAGAACACGTTACAATACAAGATTACTCCACACATATTTCTTAAGAACCATAGAAAACACAAAAATTACACGATCACGTGAAGAAATATTCTTTCTACATTTTATTCCCCTTTTTTCCTTTTGTTCATGGATTTTTTTTTTAATTCTTCGCAATTTATAAATTAGTTTTCGTGTGAAAAATATTAAAAAAAAATGAAAATAGTTGAACATCATGATTGTAGATTTGATAGTCATATGGTGGCAATTAATAAAGGAAAAAGAATGGTAAGAAGGCATCAATCCATGCATCAGCCTTTGAATAACACCATTAACATTAACACCATCATCATTGTAGAGAAAAGATTTTTGAAGCAATCATTCCTAAATTTACCTAAGTCGTTCTCAATAATAGCAAAGATTTTTTTGTGTCTGGTTCCATCAATAGTCTTCTTGCTGCGTGCTGCATACATGTTCTACACAGTTCCACCATCGTGGGGTGGCTGGTGGTGGGTTCTACACAAAATTGAGCTTTCTTTGTTTTATCTTCACTCACATTCATTAATTTGTGGTAGTATATTATTGTCCAGTATGTGCATTTAGGATTATTTTTCAGTTTTCTCTAAAATTATAAATTATTACGTTTTATATCTTTAATACCATGTAATATGCAAATATGACATACAATGAAAACAAGTTAAATAATTATTCAAAAAGAAAAATTATTATTTGACAACTGCTTTTACAATATATTTAAAGATTATTTTTACCCATCAATAAATCTACCTACTTCATGAATCAAAGTTTTATTAAAAGTGTCTTTTGACACAAGGTTGTCAAATTATCATGTCCCATTCGAAAAATAATAATTCAATAACTAGTGTTATAGTATAATATTAAGAAGTAATCCTTTTAAAAAAAAATTAAGATCTGTCTAATATATATATATATATATATTATTTATTTGTTCTAAAATAGATGTTTGAACCAAAATCAATAATTTCAAGTTTAGTAAAAAAAAAATACATTTCTAACAAATTATTAAATATAAATTAATTTTAGAGAAAAAGATTATTAGTTTCTAATAACTAAATTAGATACTATTTTAAAGACTAAAATAATTATTGGTATCTAAATTAGTTTCTATTATTGATAAATAATTTCTAAATTGGTATCTAATTAGCTACTTTAGTTTTAATAACCAATTATTAAGATTCTAAAGTTGATATCTAATTAGATACCAATTTAAAAATTATTTATTAATAATAAAAATTAACATGGGTGCAAAAAAACTTATTAATTTTATAAAAACTATTTAAATTTTTATTACTATTTTTCATAATTAATTAAATAAAATAATCAAAAACAAAAGTTAATGAGAATGTTATTTCAATATGTTATTTCATATTTGAAGCATGACAAGATGTAACTCTACAAAATATTTTCTGTTAATCCATCAACATATAAAACTCATACAAAATTTATGAAAATTAGATAAATTTCATTTATAGAAAAAAACAAAATAGAAGACTTTAGACTTTTCGATACACAGATTTAATGTATTGAAAGTGAAAATACAGAAGGATTTATTATATAGGAAGCGAATAGTGATTACTTAGAATTTTTATTTAAATAAAATAAATGTATAAAAACCCATTGTTCTTATCATCGAAATCGCCCTCGTCGAATTTATAAACATTGCGTATTTACTCGCTACACGACACTTGAAATTGTCTCATACTTCTTCCTCACCCACACTGTGGATTCTGCCTCTTCTTTTTCGGCTTAAGAATAAACTATTTTAAATTTAAATACAAATTTTATTACTAAATATACTGTGTGCAAAGCATTTACTTGGGGGAAATTTTATCTTTTATTACTTTCTGTGTAAAAATCCTTGGATCTAGTGATAAAAAATCATAAGAAATTAGTTTTTTTATAGAATGATAATTATTTGGAAGAAAAAATAAATTTGAGTAAATTTATCTAGATTTCAGTCTTATGTGACCATACAATTTAATCTCTCTCATCCACTAAGACGAAAAATAACATTTCTGGCACATCATGTGAGGCATGCATGTTTGTCCAAGTTGATCGTCATCCCAGAGTTTTAAGGATAAAAATAATGCAACATCAAATACGTATGTTTCTTGTTGGGTTTTAGAAAATTGCTACGGTTGAAAACGATACAAGGTTGACCATTTGGGTAAGTACGATAACGAGAGAAGGTTAATCATTTGAGTAACGAAATAAGAATCCTGGTTACGCACAACTTGTCATTTCAAATAAACCAAATAATAAGTGTTAGATAATCACTACATTCACTTATTTCAAAATTTGAAGTTTTATCACAGTTTTATTTTAACATTTATCTCTTGGATTAAAGAATACCATTTACATTCACTTTTAAACACGTAGGACTATTAGACATACAAAATAACTCTGGTGGGTTTCATCTTTCTCGTGCACCTCATCATCACTAACAAATCTCCCTTCTTGTTTACCCCTGTTTCACCTAGAATTGAAGGTAACAAGACACCAAGATTATTGAACATCTTTTAGTAGGTTAAGAAAGTTGGCTTTAATAAATGCTTACTTATTCCTCTCACAATTTTTTCTCTTTCACATGTTTACTTTTATAGTAAATTTTACACTATTGTTGATTAAAAACCGGTTTTATAAGATTGAATAGATTTAGCTTCCACCAAAGGTTCATTAAACTATATTATATTATTTGGCATGTCAGCATGCACACATGTTAGTATATGCAAAATTATTCTTATTCAACAATTAGTCTCGAGTATCTTGATATACAATTGTGATGAGAGATCTATGATTTTCTGTGATCTTTATAATAAGGTTTAACCATTAAAAAACGTGCAAAAAGCTGAATTAAAAAGTTTTGATGATAGTAATTTTTAATTCTTTTCACTGAACAACTAATGTGAAGTGTGTGTTCACCTATGACCAAAGTAGGTTGCTTGCAGGTGCTTTTTCGTTGAATTCTGATTAGCCTAATAAAAAAAGCCTAAAATATTAGCATTTGCAAATGACATTGGTAAAAGAATTAATTAATACATTGGTCCATTCCAATGATGTGGAATCTGTGATCATGTCATCTGGCGGCATTTACCAGGTAATAGTTTTTTGTCCTCTTCTGCGTTTTTCTCCCTCCTCGTCTTCGTATTGATTCTGATAGAACGAAGTAGCATCTGGTTCATATATACTGGATTATGCTCATTGGCCTGTATATGCTGATACGTGTTGGTAGAATTTTATAGAGGGTATTTTTATTTTTTTTGGTTTTACTTGTTCTGTATTCATGTACTTATGTTTCTTTTGTCTGTCATACATAATCATAATCAGTGTAATCTATAGTTCTCACCAAGTGGTTTTGTTCTTCTTCACAATTCCACCTTTCATGAAATGAATATGCTCTTTATATCTTTTGGGGCCTTCTTATGGCAATAGTTTGGATCCAAAGTTTGTGTTCTCCAAGATCTTTCATTGTTGTTTGCTTAAAATATGTTTGCTTTTAAGTCTTTTGTTTGCGTGTAGGATTTGTAATTAGCACATATTTTGGTTGGAAGAATAGTGGAAATGGCACTTATGGAGCTTTTGTGGGTGGCATCTATGCCAGTGATCAAAGTACTACTAATCACTGCAGTTGGCTTAGTTCTTGCACTGGGTAACATAAATTTATTGGGAAAAGATGCAAGGATACAAGTGAACAATGTAACTCCAGGAACTCTTAATCAAATTTTTTCCTCTTTTTTCTTATCTCCATTTGTATATTATATATATGTTGCTGACAACAGTGTTTCATCTATGATGAAAGCTTGTACATTACGTGCTTTATCCTGCTCTGGTGGGTGGCAATTTGGCTGACACGATTACTTCTGAGAATGTTGTTTCATTGTGAGTATTGATTTGATCGAGGTTTTGCTTTCTTCTTATGAATTGCGGTTTCTAACATTTTTTGTTGTGATTTAGGTGGTTCATGCCCGTCAATATCCTCCTCACGTTTATCATAGGCTCTGCCTTAGGATGGATCCTTGTCAAATTAACAAGGGCTCCCAAACATTTGGAGGGACTAATAGTTGGTGTCTGTTCTGCAGGTAGAGTTTTCTCTTCATAAATAAACCAATCCTGGGGAAGCCAAACATGTATCAGTGTGTTGCTTTCACTGTTTAATTCCACTGAATTTTATCACTGAATAGTTTATGTAATATGTACTCTTTTTTTAATTTACAAGAAAAAATTAGTAAATAGTTAAAGATCACTTCATAACTTCTCCTCAACAGTATTTGATTCTTTGGGAGTTAATAACTCAACACTCTAATCTTAAAATATGATTAAGGGTCTGAAACACATCTTCATGTCCATAGTGACATAGAAGAGAGAAAATTGAGAGTGTTAATCAGGTGTTTGGACAGTTTAACTGTTTATAAATCAGCATTCGAATCATAATTTCCTTAATATAAATGGTGTGCATATCTACTAATCTTGTAAGCAAAGCTACTTATTGCTATGATTGAGAGTCCAAATATTTCTGAGTTTCAAAAAGAAATGAAAGGCCCTTGAATTAATTGCATACATGAAAGTTCCACAAAAACTTGTTACTTCTTGTTGCCCTGTTGTTGTTTTCCATTGTGTTTGAAATGTTTCATATTTTATCTAAAGCTCAAGCTGTAGCATAGGTTCTTGCCGGATACATCATTTTGTTGAGCTTATTCAGACTTGCATGAACAGGAAATTTAGGAAACTTGCCTATAATCATTATCCCGGCTATATGTAAAGACAAAGGTAGTCCTTTTGGAGACTCCAATGTCTGCTATCAATATGGAATGGCTTATGCTTCACTTTCTATGGCGGTTTGTAACTTCATCAGATTCTTTCATATTAAATCTTAAGATACAGTAGCAAATATAAATATGAAGTTTTCCAACCAAAACTGGGAAAAATGATAACGTTTATTTGGCTATACTTTTTCCCTTTAGATTTCAGAAGTGGTGTTAACTGTGAAACTGTAGGTTGGAGCTGTTTACATATGGATTTATGTATACAACATAATGCGAATTTCCGCAAGTATAGTTCCCAAAGAAGAGTATAGAACTAGCTCCTTCACACAGGAGGCTTCAGGAGAGATACAAGATTTCCTCTCTGAGGAAGAAGACCCCAAAAAGGACAACATGGATGAAGATGCATACACCCTTTTGCTTTCTTCAAATGAATCCGAGGAGAAAGTGAAGGTTGCTGCTAGTGCTACCAATAACACTTATAATAAGTATCACCTAGGATCTTTCAGTTAATTATCAAAATTTATCTGTTTCTGAAGTACTCATGATTCTAAGTTTTTTGAGTTTCTAACTTATGCAGGAGCAGTAAAGCTCCTTGTAAGGGTCAAACAGTTTTTGTTTCTTTACAATTGTGGAATGACTAGAAACACAATTCCAAAAAGTTTGGGATGTTTCATTGCAGGTATCAATCTCAGCTAAAATCAAAGACCTATTAGGAAAGCTTTTAGTCAACTCCAATTTCAAAGCTGTATTTTCACCAACAACTCTTGGATCGGTATGACACAATGTTTTTCCCTTGGACATCATTAAACTGAACTTATGTTTGTGAAATACGGTTATGCAGATATATAGGAAGTGAAATAATTAAAGTGGCCGCAATAGTTTCTCATGTTATTTTAAAAATGGGTTAAAGTATTTTTTTCATAATCATTTCTTCCTCAATTATCTTTTGATCATCTCTCTATTACTGTCACAACTTTTATCATATCATAATTATTAGAAAAAAATATACATGAAAATCTCAAATACTAAACAACAAGTGAGAGAGAAAAATATCATAAAGAATATGACGTGATAAAAAGAGAAAGGTAAGGAAAAATCATACAATTGAACAAAGAAGTGTTCATGTATTATTATTCTAACTATTATAACTGACATCATCACTATTGTTAATGATGGAAATAACAATAAGAATAATGAAAAAAAAGGTAGTTTTAATATAATAGGGAGATAAAAAAATATTGAACTTGCTATGAATCCAATAGAAAGATGAAGTTTTTATTTTTGGTTATGCAGATTGTTGGCTTTATGGTTGGGGTGGTTCCTCTGATACGTAAACTGATGATTGGCAGTGATGCACCACTTCATGTGATTCAAGACTCTGTTACTATGTTGGGGTCTGTATGCATGCCAAAACTTCTTGTCACCAATTTATAACATCTAGAAAATTCTCACCAATTTCTTGTCATTGGTGACCACTGAATTCGGTTTGAACCTTAATTTGGTGAGAGATTTGATTTCCTTACACTATGTTATTACATGCAGTGAAGCTGCAATCCCAGTCATAACTCTTATAATGGGAGCAAACCTCCTTAAAGGCAAGCCATACCTTGTTGTTTCTGCTCTTCTTTGGCAATGACAGCTTTTGAATAATTTCTTAATTTCTTGGATGAATATTGGAACAGGCTTGAAGGGAGCAAACACTTCATTTTGTACAATCATTGGAATATTAGTAGTTCGATATATCATTCTGCCAATTTTGGGTATTCTAGTTATTAAAGGAGCAACTGAATTGGGTTTGGTGCAACCAGATCCCTTGTATCAGTTTGTGCTTCTCCTTGAATATGCACTTCCTCCAGCAATGGCTATAGGTACAATATCAAACCTTTACTTCATAATTGTTTCTGGTGGATCATGCCAAACACACACAACATGTCTTTGAATGTTTTCTCACTACATGGTAACATGTTAATAGTTGTCTTAGATAAGGAAGTTTACATTTTGACATATATAACTATGTTCAGGTACCATTGCCCAGTTGTTTGGAGCAGGTGAAGGTGAATGTTCTGTTATCATGCTATGGACATATGTTTTGGCGTCAGTTGCAGTCACTTTATGGTCAACCTACTTCATGTGGCTTGTGGCTTAATTTTTATTATTATTATTTTCATTATTTTGGCTTATAACTTCTCTATTTTCAGCCATGGTTAGCCTGTATGTAGTTTTATACAAGCTTCCTCAAAAGGATGAAATCTGTAACATATTACAAAATTTACCAAATATAAGTGTTGTGTAAAGAAAGGAGATGTGCTTGATAACTTCACTATTATTAGAGGTCTAAATAAATAGAGTTAAACTAAAGAAATTGTATAAATTTGTCTCATTATAGCACGTCAAATTAAATATTGAGATTACAAACTATAAGTCGCGTTATTATTATTATTACTATTTTTATTTATTATTTTTAATTTGTATCGTAAATAATTAAATATTACTATTTTTTATTTTATATGTGTACAGAAATTTATTATTTTTATAATAATAAATTCCGTTATAAATCAGTTTTCATAATGACCATTTTTTTAATTCACTGTGATATTTATTTTCCCGATAAATAAAAATGGATTATCGTAGTATTTGGCTTTATGTAAAACATTTTGATTCTTCTTTTTCTTCTTCTTCTTCTTCAAGTTTCTCTCTCCACTTTTTGAATTGTGACGCTGAACACAGTAATTGGTGTTTCTCATTTTCGTGTTTCACTTACCTCACCCAAAACCCAACTTCTGTTCCACCCACTACTTCTAAGCAATCAAGCACAATCGTTCTTGTTTTTTTTTTCTTTTCACTTTCATTCAGCTTCAACATCTACTCCTACTCCCTCTCCTTTCCAAGATCCGCATTTGTCCCTTTTCCTTTTCCAATTTTTATTTCTAAATCGTTATTCCCCCTTGGATAATTCGTCTCCGCCATCTTCATGTCGATTCATTCGTCCATTCTTCTTTCCTCTGTTCCAATCATGCATGCATCTCCATTGTGATGGTTTCATAGAGCTCAAACTGTCATCCATGCACATAAACGATGATGGTGATGATGAAGGATTGGTATGTTTTCTTTGTGGCTGCAGTTGTGTTTAATCATTTGAACCCTTTAACCCCTTTTTCTATTATTCACCTCTAGTCTCTAATTTTTCAACAAAGATAGTGTCTTGTTGAGAGGTTAATGCTATTTTGATTACTGGGTTTTCTGTAAAATGGAGTTTGAGCCTTTGAGTCTAGGCAACGAGGTTATTGAATTTGACATGATTGGTTTGGGGTATGAGGCTACCATTGACATGGAGCACCCTATTGAGGATGATGAGGACCTTGTTAATATTGATTATAGTTCAGCTGCTGCTAATTCTGTTCTTGCTGCTGGTGTGGGACCTCACATTTTTGGAGGGGACACTAATCTTGAACCTTGTCAAGGTATGGACTTTGAATCAGAAGAGGCTGCAAAGGCCTTCTACAATTCGTATGCTCGCCGTGTTGGCTTTAGCACGCGGGTGAGCATGTCTCGGCGCTCCAGGCGCGACGGTTCCATAATTCAGAGGTCTTTTGTGTGTGCCAAGGAAGGTTTTCGTGTGGAGAAGGAGAAACATTTGGTTGATGGCAGAGTCAAGCGGCCGCGTGCCGAAACCCGCGTTGGTTGCAAGGCCATGTTGGTTGTGAAAATTCAAGATTCTGGCAGATGGGTTGTTTCTTCATTTGTCAAAGAACATAATCATGAATTGGTTCCGCCTGACAAGGTGCATTGCCTTCGTTCTCATCGCCATGTTTCGGGTCCAGCTAAGTCATTGATTGATACTTTGCAGAGTGCTGGAATAGGACCTAGTGGAATAATGTCTGCACTAATAAAGGAATACGGTGGAATTAGCAATATTGGTTTCACTGAGCGTGACTGTAGGAATTATATGAGAAGTAGTAGGCAAAGGACCCTTGGAGGTGACACTCAAATCCTTTTGGATTACTTGAAGAGCAAACAAGCAGAGAATCCTTCATTTTTCTATGATGTACAAGGTGACGATGATCACTGCATGAGTAATATCCTCTGGGTTGATCCCAAGGCTAGGACTAATTATACTTACTTCGGAGACACTGTCACCTTTGATACAACATATAGGTCAAACCGCTATAGATTACCTTTTGCACCTTTCACTGGCATAAATCATCATGGACAGCCTGTATTATTTGGTTGTGCTCTTCTGATAAATGAATCCGAGGCATCTTTTGTCTGGCTTTTCAAAACCTGGCTTGAAGCAATGTCGGGTAGACCTCCAGTTTCAATTACTACTGATCATGATAGGGTGATATGTGCAGCCATCAACCATGTATTTCCTGGTACCCGTCACAGATTTTGTAAGTGGCACATTTTTAAGGAGTGCCAAGAGAAGTTGTCTCATGTGCTTTCTGAACATCATAGTTTTGAAGCTGACCTGCATAAATGCATTAACCTGACTGAGTCCATTGAGGAGTTTGAGTCTTGTTGGTCCTGTCTAATTGATAGGTATGATCTCAAGAAACATGAATGGCTCCAAGCAATTTATGGTGATAGGGGGCATTGGGTACCAGTGTACTTGAGGGACACATTTTTTGCAGAAATGTCAATAACACAGCGAAGTGATAGCATAAACTCTTATTTTGATGGATATATCAATGCATCAACGACACTCCTGCTTTTTGTCAAGCAGTATGAGAAGGCTCTGGAGAGTCGTTTTGAAAAAGAAGTCAAAGCTGACTATGACACAATTAACACTACTCCAATTCTGAAGACTCCATCACCTATGGAAAAACAGACAGCGGGAGTTTACACAAGGAGGTTGTTTATCAAATTTCAAGAAGAGTTGGTTGAGACATTAACATTCTTGGCAAACAAAGTAGACGAAGAAGAAATGATAACCGTGTATAGAGTAGCCAAATATGGGGAAATGCACCGAGCCTACTTTGTCAACTTTAATTCGTTTGAGATGAAAGCTACTTGTAGCTGCCAGATGTTTGAGTTTTCTGGTCTAGTTTGTAGACATATATTAACTGTTTTTAGGGTGACAAACCTTCTTACTTTACCATCTCATTATATATTAAAAAGATGGACCAGGATTGCTAAAAGTGGTGTCATATTGGAGGAACGTACTACTAATTTGTCAAATGGTGCCCAAGAATCTCTTACCATCCGATTCAACAATCTTCGTCACCAGGCCCTTAAATATGTTGACGAGGGAGTAACCTCTTCAGAAGTTTATGATGTAGCAATAAGTGCTCTTCGGGAGGCTGCGAATAAAGTGGCATTTGCAACAAAAAATGGTGGAAGACAGGTTATTTTAAACGGAACTTGTGAAGAAGACCTTCATCAGAGCAATGAAGCAACTATAAGACGTAGTGATCCTCCATTTGGTACGCAACAATCTCCATATAAGGTCTGTTCTTTTTGGTAATTTATGACATAGTATATTTTTCTGCTGGAAAATTCTGTAATCCGTACTTTTGTTGTTCATAGAGTTTCTCATATGCAAAAATCGTGACAGTTTTGTATTATTGTGCTCTTTTCAAGTTTAAAGGAAAGTGGTTTATACGAGAGGACAGTAATTCTTCTAACATTTTATTTAAAAGGAAAATAAATCCCACTTCTCCTCTTCCTTAAGTAGTAAAGACGGTTTCTTAAAGGTTGTTTATGAACCAGTTAAACTGATATGATAAATGGTGCAATATTATAAACTCTCCCCATTGGTATGAAATGTTTTTAACGTTTAAGACATTTTATGTTATGAGCTAAGGTTATATATTTTTGAAGTTTCCATTAATCATAATAGTGTTGTTCCAAAATTTCTATGGATAACACTGTTCGTTGTGATTTATTTTTGAAAAAGAGTAACAGTTCCATTGTTAACTGTGTTTTCATTTAGGCTTCCACCCTTAAGTGTAACCCTTATCATAGTGAATCTTATTAATTTGCTGTATGATATTTTCAGAGGGATTACTCATGTATTTAGATATTCTAAAACAAACACTTATCCTCTAAGCTCATTTTCTTTTCTTCTGTTGTAGGATGAGCAAGATAGGACAATTGAGAAGTTGACACGGCAACTTGACAGAGCTCGAAGGAAATGTGAAGTTTATAGGTCCAACTTGCTGTCAATTTTAAAAGATATTGAAGAGCAGAAGCTACAATTGTCAGTTAAAGTCCAAAATATTAAGTTGGGAATGAAAGAGTGATTTATGGTTGGCAATAATGGAGTTGATGGATGTAATTGTTGTAGGTTCACCCTCTTGTAAAGCATTTAGTAGGGTACCTGTTAGTGAAGTTGAGAAAGCTTCCTAGAGGAAATTTCTAACCAGTTTTTTTATGACAATATCTAACCAGTTTTACTGAGGGTTGGGTTCATTGGTTTTCAAATCTTCAGTCTCGTGACCCAATTTTTTTTAATCAAGAATAAGAATGCTATAACATCACTCTACTTGTTGTAATCCTAATTAAGTCAACACCACAATTAGCATCAATCTTATGCAACATTTTTACAAATTTCTAGAAAACAAAAGAAAGAAAATATAAGTGGGAGGACCATACTAACACCCATTAGCAAAATCTTCAAAATAATGGAGTTGAGCACATCTATCCCACCATCATAAGAGATACAAGAGTATTTCATACCAAGTAACCAATTTATTAGAGTCTAAATCAGACTGAAACCAAAAATTTATATAAACTAATTTTTTGCTTTTGTATAATTAAATTAATATTCGTCCCTAACGTTTTCTATTACACATTTTAATCTATCTTCTCTATAAATTTACTTTAGAATGTTAGTTCAACCTTTTTATTCTCTACCAATATAGAGTATGCAATTACTCTTTCATTCTCCCATTTAGTGCTATTAATTCACTTGGTTCTCTCTATTTTCTGTTAAACTACTAGTATCCGTTGTTTACGAGATTCAAATGGAGAAGAAAAACTGTTTGAACTGGTATTTTAATTTAATCTAAAACATTTTAAAGAAAATTAAAAGCACAACTTTTAAGACATTTGAATTTCAATGACATTTTTTTAGTATTTATTTCTAAAACTTTCTTTAGTGAGATTACATTAAGAAGAGTAATTAATATTCCCTTCAGTTCTCAGACAAATTTTAGAAGAAATTTAGTCCCTTTTATAAGGTATTTTATAATTTTATACAACTTTAATTTTTTTTCTTGTTTATCACGAATAAATATTTTAAGTATTTGTGTTTTGTATTAATGAATAGTGAGAAGCAAATTTTAAAAATCATCGATAAAAAATAATTTTGTACATTGGTAATATTTTTAAAAAATCAACTAAATTAATTGATTTTATTAGTATGTACGATTAAAATGTCTTATAATAAGGACTGGAGGGAATAATTCTTTCTTTATAATGATGATTAAAATATATAATACAATTAACTAATTATTTCATAAAATTTAACAATTTAAATATTGTTTTAATTTTCAAACAATATTAGTATATATATATATATATATATATATAATGATGAAGAAATAAAAATAGGTAAAATAGAATATATCAAAACTACAAGAGAACATTACTAATATTTAGATAAAAGAAAATCAAAATGTGAGATCAACCTATTTCACTAACTAACAGTTTGACATAAAGGAATATTTGATTGATTCAAACCTTAAGAAAATTTCTGTATATTTTAGGATGAATTTAGGTTAATTTGAAGTCCATTCAATCATCTTAATGTAATATATTCTCTTAAAATGTATAGTTTTTCAAACATTTATATTTTAATAATACAACTTTTCAGCACATTATATTATATTTTTATTTATAAAATTTATCTTAAAATATATTTTGTAAAATATACATTTTAAGTGTAGCTGTATATTTTTAAAGTTCTACATTTTAATCATATATAATATTAAAATTAAAATTAAAATTAATATATTGTATTAACAAATAAACTTACTACCTTTATCAAAATTTTGACAAAGTTAAAATATAGATAAACATATCTTATGAATGTCCCAATTTAAAAATAAATAAATAAATTTTCGAGTTATTTTCCGGATCATCCCTATTGGATAATGCTTTAAAACAGGCAGTGTTGTCATTAAAATAAGAAAAATAACTATAATAAAATTGAAAAGAAACGGTGAAACATAAAAAATAGAGAGAAAATTAAAACTAAAACTTGAAAGAAAATTGGCATCATTTTTTAAAGATACTATACTATAAAGCATTTATTAAATCGTATTAAGTATTTCTTTTATATTGTTAAATGTGTACATAGAATCCGATCAGAGTCAACCTGGTTTATACAAATTCAGCCCAATTAAACCCGGTTGGTCTAATCAACACTTAGTTTTAGGTTCCCAGACTAACCAATACTTGACAGCATTCACCATATCAAGGCTACGTATAAACATGTCCATGAACTGAAATCTATTATTTATACTAAAAAATAATACATAAACCTAACCAAAGATGGCAACTACCTCATTACCCTTTATTCTTCAATTTTATTCCGAAGATGGTAGTTGCTCGTATTACAAGCAATTTATAACCCAACTTACATTTACCAACTCCATCCCCCCAAAAATAATAAATAAATAAACCATTGAAAATATGGTACATTATTGAGGCCTGGTTCAAACAATTCTTAATTCAAGGTTTGGATAGCCAGCCAGAGCTTTGTGTCTTTCAAAGAGATCTTGAAGTGCTTCCACAAACTTACCATGTATCATAGCAACCTAAATGCAGGTTTAAATAATGAAAGAGGTTAGAAATTCAGTCAACTGAACCCCAATATTTGAAGATATCAATCATACAGTAACAAGAATTCCCATATAGAAACAATTCATCATCTTGGCAGTATTGATAATCAAGTTATGAAACTCTATAGACAAGTATTCAATGGATTGAACGCATACTTTTAGGTGTTAGAGATATATACAAAAAATATAAATTAAAAACATATCTAAGAGAAAGTTAGTTTGATCGATAAAAGCTGGTTTAATTCATTAAAAATATAGATTAAAATATAAAATTCAGACATTTGAAATTTACTTTTGAAAAATAAAAAATTAGTTTAGCTAATACAAGATTATTAACTAGTCATTTTGTAAATTCCCTTATGCCTTATGTTAATGGAATAAATTTGATCATTCGATTAAATAAAATAAGGAAAACAGAAGTCGTCTTTGGATAAATAAATAATTAATTGACAAGAAAATAATATTGGTAGTGCTTGATATATATATATACCCAGAATATTTGTATCACAAAATGGGGGTGATCCTACTGAGAAGGAAGATTGTAGTTTGTTATATAGGGGAGATTGCATCTTTTACTCAAACACTATAGCCAAGGATAAGACTAATCGATCAAACCAGACGCAAGTTTATTGTTTAATTAATCCAACTTCCTTTCACTACCATCTTTGCTACAATTTAACAAGAGAATTTAATGAGGTATTTTAACTAGGGAGTGGATCTAAATAACTGGATCCTCGTGAATTCTTTTTAACATAAACGCTGCCCAATAGGCACATACCTCCTCGGTGGTTGGGTCGGGGTTCTTTGTGAGCTCAATTGGTCTTCCCACCACCACATGCATCGGATATCTGAACGGTAATGGAGACCTGAAAAAGGATATAAGAAAATCTGCTTTATAAAAATAAAAGCTAATAATAAAAACAGAAACGTCCATGCTAGCTAGTTCATACTCTATACTTCTGTACCAATAAATGACTATATGTCTCAGATCAATTACTCAATGCTGTGCGAGTGTCTTCAACATAGAATGAATATTTTCACACACCAAAAGCTTGCAAGTTATGAAAAAAAAGTGAATTCCATTAACTATCTCTAAAATATCGTGAACTTGCACAAATTTCCTCAGCATTTTTTACCTTTACATCAACCTTTCATATAGGAAAACTCACTGAAATATTTTTCAAACAATTAAGGGGAAATAGTGTGGTGTGTAAAAGATGTCGTTGTAATGTTTTTTAAACATGCAAAGAATTATTGTAGGATAGAAAAAAAAATAGAGAAAGTTCGGGTAATTTCAAGAAACTTTGGGTGGTCTGTGCAATTTATTCTATTAAAAAAACCGATCGGGGAAAGACATACATCATACATAATATCATTTGAATCCACCTTTTCAATCACATTTAGCAAATATTTTAAGCTTATTCCCAAGAAAACTCGAACAATTCATTTGACTATTGTTTCTTCAAGTATTAGCTTAATATTATTAGGTGAGAACAAGTAAGAAATTAATCTTGATCATATAGCCAAAATGAGTGGCTAAGATTAAAGTTAAGTGAAAATTTTCATCAATCCTTGAATATTTGTATAGCCGAAATTAACTTCTCTCACCTCTATCCATCCTCCATAACATTTTAAATGTGGAAGACACGATTTCACATTTTACAGTCGGATTATTATATTGCACGTTTCATTCTCTCCAATTTAAGCAATTTCACAACCTCAACTTCAAGCATAAAATATTAGTTGGATTCATTCCTTTTTGAAGAACCCTTAGCAACTTAGCTAGTGAAAACAGCTGTAATGAGAAAAACTTGCAGGTTGTCACCAAAGAAACACTCACCCGAAAATTCCCCAAAAACATATTGGGGTGAATTTGATAGCCCTAGCAACTTTCAGGAAGAACTTCCCACCTGGTTTCCACCACTTATAGACATTTGACTACAAAAAAGTTATAGCAAAAAGGATAATTATCTTCAAGTTGTACTGTATATGCAAAGAAATGTCACAACAAAACAAGTATCTATAGTAGTGAGAAAGCCTATAGCCACAGAAGAATCTACAGCTAAAGGTCCCCAAATGTCACCGATAGCCACCAGAGTTCAAGAAGTTAGGAGTATATCATAGTGGATTGGGAAAAGGGATGGTAATGGGTCTTTCTCAGACAATAAGGCGCAAAACCATTGGCATATTTATTAGGCCTGGGTATATTGCAAAGTGGCATAACTTTTTGCTTTGCGTCATGATGAAGATGCCCGAGTTAACAATGCCAATTCACAAATGAACTAAGCGCAGTGGGTGAACTAACATGTCTAGGAATTACAGGAGCAAAACGTAGGAGATACAGACAGTAGTATATACTGCAAAAAAGGTAGAGGATAAAATCTAGGAATTCTACATACTGGGGACTAGCAAGAGGATCATCTCTTGGAATGACAAATTGACAATAATTGTGAACCTGTACAGTTCATCGTGTCCCAGAGTGCATGCCAGCTGCTGCACTGTATACCAGTCCTGCCATTTAAGAAAACAGTTGAAGAGAAGAAATTCAATGAATTATGCCAACAAAGTTCTTAGTGTCAGGAATAAGGTGTAAACTTTTGAGGACCAAAGAAGTGTGTAAATTAATTGATTTGATGGACAGACTTGCCTATTCCTCATGACGACTTGAACTGATCTTCACAAGGGAGTGCTTTGAATAGGGTGCATGGGTCAGATGTAACATGATCGGTGGTGCAAGAATCTGAAAATAATAAATCTCAAAGCCCGTAAGTAAGGCCTGTGTCAATTGTGGAGATGCAGCAATTGATTATATGCAACTTTGGTCAGCATTTCTACAATACTGATGTGAAGGGGCATTGAGCATGGAATGGCAACACTGAGATGAAGTATTGAAGGAACATTAGCTTGGAAAGCCAGAACCATAGCCAAAAGGAAAAAGTTGGACATTAGAGGTCCCAGCCCTTGGTAATAATAGATGGAGACCTCATGTCTTGTCTTGTGACATATTTGTCATTGGACTGGAGACTGAGGGCTAGTGTCCTCCACATGATCCGCTAAAACTGTTACCACAATCTTGAGTTGCATTTTGATAGTCACCAGTAGGAAACTATACTTGGTAGATGTTTGAACCCGTGCCACTTAAACTGAGGTGGTTGAACTGAAGTTAGAACTTGTGCAACATTTACCGAGATCGACTTAGTGAGAGAGAGAGAGACAGACAGATTCTTGTGCTTTGCCCTTTGAGCTTTGTGAGCCAACAAAAAGGATTCAATCTCTGATTGAAATAGGATCAAGACAACTTAGCACAGAGGTAACAAATGAGTCTTATTTATTGGGTAGTCCACCCTAAACACCATTTAGGTGATCGGGAGGAGAGATAGGTCGCCAATAGGCACTAGCACATCAGCAACGGATTCCATCCAAAGAAGAAACTCAAATTTATTTTCCCTTTTCACCTGACAATGTCCTAGAAGAATTGATGTGATTCTGCGCATGAGTGAGAGCATGGTAGTGAATGTGCATTTTCTCCTAAACTTGCTAAGAATGATAGAATCCAACTACGCAAGCGGAGAGAATCATAGAGATGAGAGAAGTCATGATAGAGGGAGATTCCTGTGATTCCACTCTAGACATGCTGGATTCACTTCCAGTTTCACAATCTTCTTTTGATTAAAACGGGATGACATGGAAGAATTCACATGAAAAATTGAAGCTTGCGGTCTCAAATCACAGCTTCAACTTACTATTTCAATTGAGGGAAATTGTTATCATCAAGCTTGATTGGAATCCAAGAGAAAAACATCAGAGGAAGCCATCATGAATACATCCATAAATAAAAAAGGAGCTCAATGATATACCATATTGGAAACTATGGTTCCTGATATAAGAAAATGAGTTGAAGAAATCTAGAGAGAGAAAGGGACAAATACAAATGATTGTAGCACAGTAAACTGAAATTTGATTCCATCAGCAACAAATACCTGACCAAAGCAGAAAACTGGAACCAAAGGTAGGCCTTTCACCATTGCTATGCGGACAAATCCTCTTCGGGCCTTAAGGAAAGCGATCTACAAAGAGAAGAGTTTCAAGCAGCTTTGTTATTTCTATGAAATGGTTATACATTGAATAGAGCAAAGTAATTCTTAAAAGGCCTATTTTTATGTATGACTATATTTATAAAGTAAAAAAAATCAGCATGGCCAAGAACCAAAGCTTATTGGACAGTATCCCTATAGTAGAAGAAGCATACTTGGTGGAGGCTAGAAAACAAAATTATATAGAAGGAACAAATAACATTGATGTAACTTACCCCAACTATTACAATATTCAACAACTTTTAATTAGAAGTTTATTCTCAAAATTTATCCTTAGATTGAAAGTTTCTTTACATAAATATAAATTATGCCTAAGAAAATTTATTTTAATCCACAATTATTTGATACTCCATTTATATATATCAAAATTGACGGGACATATGCTTCTTAAAATATACACAAATATGAATAATTTTATTATCATCTCATTTTTGTTTATTTTTTATAAAATTTAACACACAATCAACATAATACATAGTTATATTCAACAGTTGGATTGATTAAAATTATATTTTGTATAAAGTAAGTGATGGTAGTTGGTGTAAATTACATTGATATCATTCGATTCCTTCTCACACATATATATACACATTTTTGTACTGATATTTGTGCATTCACCATCTTTTATCGTCAATTAAACAAGATTTTGTTTATCACACCTAGACATAGCTCAAGTGTGATTGGCATGCCGGAAATAGAATAAGTAGGCTGAATTTTCAGGTTATTGATCATAAAACTCAGACTAAATGAAGTAAACGAACTGCATTTCTCTTTCCTCCCTTAAGACTACATATATACGACAGATAATAGGAAACAAAAATTAATATACTATTGAAATTTGAAACACATGGAATTCTCAGTTGAGCCCCAGTGACACAAAAGCTGGGAAAATTGCATGCACCAACTGTTGTATTATTAAACTTGGCATCCACAACCTGAACATCTGATTCAATTACTTAAATGTAAACCAATACAAAATGGTACATTATATAGAACTTTTAATTTAGTAAAAAAAAATCACGTAAGCATTGAGTAAGAGAAGTGAAAAGCAATGCACCTCAATGCCATGCTGCATGAGGAATGTCTCTTGCACTCCACCAGGTGTTAAAATGCAACTATGGCCAGACGCGAGCAAGGAGATAAAATTTTTCTTTGTTGCTGGTGTAAGACCCAACCATGTCCATATGTGTCTCAAAAATGGTGTGTAGAACACCTATCCATTAAATGTGAAGAGAAAAACATGAAATGAAATCCTCAATTACCATAATTCATCTTTACAAGGTCCCAAGTAAAAGTTTACCGTGCTGCTAGCAAGAACTCTAACTTTTTGAAGAGGCATGAAACCTGTGTGGTCAGCTAGTGCAACAATGCCAATTGGCAAAACTGAATGTGGTTCATAACCAAAAACTGCATGTTGGGCACACTGTTGTTACTTTAAAAGAGCCACGAACAAAAAGATACAATTAAACAGAATTCTAATGACTTATTGGGCCAAATTTGCTGCCAAATTAACTTAAAACCCTATTCAAGCATAGGAGCAAAATAACCAGGAAAACTAAAAAAATTAAAGAAACAGTGAGTTTTTCTTTCATAGAAAGCAATTATAGGAATTATCTTTGGCTTAACCAACGAGAAAGTATATTGTAAATTGTCCTAATGACATATATGCAGATCTCCAGCAACTGAGGCAAATCAGAGACTGTGCTTGCTTAAAACTTAATCATATAATTTATCCAGTTCATTTCAAGGTTATGCGAGAAGTTATTTCAATAAGGACGGTTAGCATCATATGTGAGGTTTTAATTAAAAGAATATATGTAGTTTTATGAGAAGCTCTATCCTAAATATTAAATGGTGAAATACAGAAATGCAAAGATGGTCAATGCAGCCAACAGAACACGAAATCTTAATAGTAAATATTTAATGGTTAGCCTAATTTTGTACAGATAAGCAAAAATCCATTTGGGGAAGGAAAAGGTACAAAAGTAGAAATTTCATGAAATTTAACTGATCCTAATTGTCGGTTATAGCAATAAACAACACAAAAAAGAAAAGTCCCATACAAGATAGGACCCTATGCAGAGGCACATCAAGGAGCATTGGGTTAAGCAAAATAAAAACAATAATAATAAGATTACACTTGTAAATAAAGAATAAAAAGACATTTCTCTGCTGCATCTGCAACAGGAAAGAGGACAGATAAGCTTAAGTTAGACTAAAATTTGTAACGTCCATTGCAAGATTGCAGTCACTTCGCTAATCACAACCGAAATAGGATTTCACCATTTGATTAATTATCTTTGGATTCAATAAACTTTTCACTAATCAGCCATTCCAGGAAATGAAGATTTAAACCTTCATTCTTCTATCGTCCCACTTTCCTAAGAGTTATGTTGCTTCCTAAAGCAAAGGCAAGGAACCAAAAAACAACTCCGCCCACTGAATCAAAATCGTTCAGTTTTTTCTAATTTATCTCTCCATTTCAAGATAAATTCATCTTAGGCTGGGAAGAAGGAGCGTAAACTAACCATAAGCACGGTTAGGATGAAAGGCTTTCATATCCTCTACGTGAAGCGTGATGGGAAAATAATTGCAAGCGTGTTTGCATATGTACCTGAAATGTACAAATAGAGAGATTCGAACCGTTCTTTGTGAAAAACGAAAAGGTAACGAGGTCGAAAAACTACCTCGACAATTTTCGGCCAAATCTGCTCTTCTCGTCGATAGGAAGCACCGAAAACACAAACAGAAAACCAAAAACCCTGGCACACGAAACACCAAAACTCAATTAAAGTGAATCAAAAAATGAAGAACGGCGATTTAGAGAGAGATAGAAAACGAACGAGAGTAATTTTGGGAGAGGAAGGAAGAAGAGCGCGAAGAGGATGATGGCAATGTTGAAGTGAATAGCTCCAAGCCACAGCGCCATTGCTAGAATCGCGCTGAACGTGTTGGATGAGTCGCCGAATTCTTCTCTCCCGCTTATGAATTTCTCCGCCGCGCCTCCGTCGTCAGTGGCCGTCATAGTCCGAGCTCCGAGGGTGTGAGGGAACCGCGTCGTTTGGAGTAACAAAGTGCGCGAGCACGCTGATAGAATCAACTACCTCGAGAAACAACAATAGTATTTACAACTTCCAAAATAAGCTCATAGTATCTCCAAAGCTTCAACTCATACACCAATATCTTCACTTGTTCAAAATTGTTAGGATATTTGCATTCCTTATTTGACTCAAACATATAGATTATAAAACTCTACCACTAAAAAAAAGATAGAATAAACTATATAAGAAATAAAAGTTTTAATCTATTCATTGATAACTCTTTGTTGGTGTAATATGATTGTTGAAATATGAAAGATCAACTAAGAATCTCAATAACAAGGTGGATTGTTTAGAAGTTTGAAGAGATGAAATTTTAAATCAGTAAAAAATAAATTATTTTAATATATTTTTAAATATTTTTAAAAAATATTTCCATTCTCCATTTATTTTAAAATCATATCTTTTAACCTAAATAAATTGGGTCTTACATATGTTCTTGCTATGGCATAGAAACAATCTTCTCTTTTCTAAGGCTGTTGATTTCTCGGTCTTTTATCTCGGTTTGGTCTTTCGGTTTGTTGTTTTTCTGTTTTGGGCTTGGGCTTGGATGACTTGTAGACTCTCAGTTCTCTGGGCTATGTCAACTGAATCTCTCAGTTCTTGGTCTTGATATCCTCTCACGAGTGGGTGTGCTCCGATACCAAAGTCAGAATTGGTATTGCTTAATTATCATAGAAATTCATTCTATTTACCTCTTGGATTGATCACCTATTTATAGCACTTTTTTATTGGAATTTAAACCCAGCTGAATTTTTTCTCTTCGCACCTAATCTTCTTTAAACACACCCTTTATCTTCTTTAAACACACCCTTTATGTTTTTGGGCCTTTTAAATAAGTTTTACTATAGTAGCTATTTATTTTTTTTTTCTTATTTTTATTTGATTTATGTTTTTGATCAACCTTTCTGTTTACCTGTCTTCCAACTTCTCGACCCAATACAGTATCTAAGATTTAATTAAACTAAACTAAATGTATTAAAAATTTAAAATATTTAAAATTAAAATTACTAAATAGAGAGACTAAAATTTTAACTTAGCAATTATGATTATAAATTTAAATAAAGTATCATTTTCCTTTCTCAACATTTTTAAGTTACTATTTTTAATGCTTAATTTAAAATTTAACTAATAAACTCGTTTCTTTCGTTATTGTTTTTATCTTTTATGGTCAAATAACAACATTAATCATGTGCACTTTTTTAAGAATTATATTTTTTATTAATTTATTCAAATTAATTGGTATTGCTGATGAATTAAAAAATATAATTTTGAAAAACATATTTTAATTATAAAAAAAATATTTATATTGAACATTACTAACTTAAAACAATAGTTAATGGTAAAATAGTGTGTTACTTTCTTGAAGTACTCTAGTTATATATTTTGGGTATTTTGAAATAAGTTTACTTTCTCGGTGTTGAACATGACTATGAGAAAGTTACACTCCAACAATTGGATGTTATAGTAAGTTTTTCACATTTTATGTTTGACATTAAATTTGAAGGTATTTTATAGTTGGATGATTGTATTTGAGAATATGTTTAGATCTTTGATTTGGAAACATTGTCGATTTTAGGTTAACTTTCCGAAAATTTCCAACATAAAAACTCTGGTGTATATTTGTCATCACGTAGTCAAGAGACCTAGATGATATGTTTTACTCTTAATATAATTTTTTTTTATAATTTTAAATTGATTGATTTTTTTCCCTTCAAATTAGATATTATGATTATTGATAATCCAAAAGCTTTGAAGTGTTTGATTGTGTGATCGAGAAGGAAAATAAATTAATGATAAGATACCGACACAAAAGACTCCAGTCATTTTTCTCCATCCCCTCATGATTGATGACTTTTTAGGACAAGTGCACAACGTTGTTAGAAGTAATAATTTGTCTCCTGTTCTTTTCACCTCTTATTACTCTTTTCTTTCACTTTTTCTAACATTTCTAGTACCAACTAATTCATTCGGGCGAGACATCTTACGATGTCATGATGCGCCCATTCCTATGGCCATTCCCTTAATACTTCTGTCTCTCCACAAGGAACATTTGAATTATTAAGTACAATACTTTCTAAATATGAAACAGAACAATTAAAAGTGTGTTGAAAGTGGTTGTGTTGGCGGTGATTAATAAGAAAATAAACAAAGAATTTGTTGCTTCAAGTTGGAAAAATAGGGATTAGGTTTCATTTTTCTCACTCTTATGTATTTTGATTAACATGGTAACATTATGTTCTTTGATTGAAATTGACGCCGATATAAAATTTATTTATATCAATTCCTTGCATATAAATTTATTAAGAAAGTTTCCTAAATATCGATTTCTCACATATTTATAAAACCAACTTATAAGCAAGCTCAAACGTTAATAACAATTAACAATTCAAGTCTATTCCTACACACTCAAATATGTTAAGTATTGTTGTTTAGGTCAAAATCCTAAAAATATTTTTCAGTCAGATTTAAGATTCTAAATCAGGAGTTAGAAACAAAACAACAATACCAATAATCAATCAAGAACAAAATATTATATCATATTTAAATATCACCTCAATACATAAGAGTTCAAACAGATTACTCCAAATCCCAAAGGATATAATTAGCCACTCATGATGACTAGTACACGCAAGGATGACATGAAAAGAAGATTCAAGATGTTTCTCCTTGACGGCTGTCTCCTCTAATGTTTCCTACACCTTTTATTCTCCCAATTGGATTACAAGTCACTCAATGGTGTTTTCCTCTTAATTTGGCATACTATGATTGAGCCTCTAACCCCTTATTTAATACAATTTGATAGGGTTAGGTGACTTCCTGCGTCGCATTGATGAGCTTATTGATAAAAACATAAAAATGACCTAATTTGCCTGATGCATTCTCGCTCAAGCGAGAATGAGCTTGCTTGTTCGAGATTCCCTGTTACCAAGTTTGGCTTTTTGGCGCTTTTATTTGTTTTGGAACCTTCCAACTTTCTCTTTTTAGCTTATATCATTCATCCTTAGCTCTATCATCTTCATTCTTCGCTAGAAACCTGAATAAAGGTATAACTTCATGAATTAGGAATTATTTTCTATGTAATTTAACAATTAATACTCATAAGTGCCTATATTTTAATATGAAATATTATTGAAATTAGGCACTTATAAATGATCCAGGCAAAAAGCACAGGAGAAAAGATAAGTCCTTCTAAAAGCACCATACCTATAGGTTTACTTTAAAGTTGAAATAAATAAAGGCATCTTTCAATCTACTTAATAAAGAAATTAATAAGAGGCTTAAGTTTGAAATTCAAGTATGTGGAAAACAAATCAAAACACGAGAACGGAGACATTATGTAATTTCTTGGATAGATTTGTGTGTATAAAATAATACAGTAAAATTAAAAAAATAATAAAACAGGAATAATCCAGCCTTTTAAAAGCAAAACTAAAAATTATAGTTTTCAGCTTTTTTAGGCTAGCTTGAGCGAAAATCATCTAGTTTAAGCGAGAATGAGTTCGCTTCAGCGAAAATCAACATCAGAGCACCCCATTTTCGCTTGAGCGAGATTCTCTCTCGCTTTGACAAAAATGGGTCTCGCCTGGGCGAAATTCCTTCTCGTTTGAGCGAAAACAGACTCGAGAACACCCTATTTTTCATTTTATTCTCGCTTGAGTGAGGATTATCTTGCCTGAGCGAGATATGCAAAAAAAAATCTTAACTATTTATTTCACCCAAAAAATTCCATTCATAGTGTTATGTTATCAAACATACCAAAACAAAGTAATAATTTCCTATTAGATTTGGATAATTAATCTAATATAGTTGCTTTTAAAATCTATAATATTATATATATATATATATATATATATATATATATATATATATATATATATATATATATATATATATATTATATATATATAAAAAAA
>Ga0123342_1001595_pt1 | contig 38130 bp, 16 predicted proteins | sample Turbeawhitnodule_FD_89960 | JGI IMG/M metagenome (GOLD analysis project Ga0123342, IMG submission 89960) | Root nodule microbial communities of legume samples collected from Mexico - Turtle bean Mexico white nodule | ecosystem: Host-associated > Plants > Roots > Nodule | place: Mexico: Nepantla...
GACTCAACCTCCCCTCTTCATAGGGTCTACGCCCTCTTTGTTTTAGCATCGGCGATTGAAAGAGAGTAGGAGCGCATCCTCTCCATCTCAGTTGGAAAGTATATCGCTCTCAGCAGCAGTTCCAGTAGTATTCCCTCTCCCCTCGTACCAACGCTAGTTGCAGTCGCTAACCTCTGGGTCGTAGAGCTGTTTCCGGAATTATAGGAGGGGTAAATTACCTAAATCTGACTTTGAAATTTTAACCACAGTCATTTCAATATATTAACTGAATTTTGGCACTGAAATCATATTAAAAACATTTTCCAATTAATTGCAATAAAATTTCCAAATCTATTGCCAAAACACTGTTTTTCCAGTGTTAGTTTTGAACACTAATAGCATTTGATTTATCATTTTTTTCTACTACGAATTTTGAGTCACTTCTTTCTTTCTCTTTTTTTTAACCTTTCCAAATCCAGAATTTCACAATTTTTTAACATCAGTATCAAATTCTTAGATAAAAAACAGTCTGCAAACTTTTTCCAGAAATCCTAATATGGAATTAAAATAGTTTTGAGAACTTGCAAAGACACGATAAAAGGATTGTATAAGAATTTGTATGGACCTATCACACAAATATGATCTGAAATCTAAAAGAAAAATGCACCAAAGGATCAAACAATTCATATTATAAACTGGACTCAAGATCAAATCAAGAAAAGTACTACTAAGATCTGATGACAATTCTTGGAAGCACATGACTTTGACATAACATGTATAGATTCATTAAATCAAAAGACTCGGAAACTAAACAGTTTGCACCGATTGAATCATCAAGAAATACTCAAAATCTAACAAAATCAAAACAGTATACCAAAATACAAAAGAATCCTACATAAAATTGCAATATAGAAGCTCAAGATCAATTTGAACATGTTTGCACCGATTGGATTGATCCAAACAACAATCAAAATAAAAAACAAGGTTCAATACAACAAGACAAGCAAGAACAATGGAAGAACAACATGGAACAATATGAAGAACAAAATTAAAAAGAGAAACAAGATGAAAGCATTTATCTCTTGAAGACCATGACTCTAAATACCACTTGATAGGTGCATGCTTTCATCCGATTGATTAACTTTGGTGGAGTTGCGGAAGCTTTCATGGATTGCTCACGAACAAGGCTCTCACATGGAGATCATGGTTGCCTTGGAGGTGTAGGTAAAGTATGAAGGTGAGTGGTTCAACCAACTCACTTGGAAGATGAAGGTTGAAGACTAAACTTGCCTATCCTAGAGAGGAAGTAGACAAGAGTGAAGAATTGGCACAAAAAGTTGACAGCAATTTCACTCTATGATTAATCTCCCTTTTTACATGAGGTAGACTCCTCTTTTTATAGCAATGGAGAACTGGTCAAATGAAATTCAAATGCAAGTGAAATAGCTTTGGAATGTCTGCCTAATGCATCTTGGCACATGGAGCTCATGAAGCATATTTAACATGTGTTGAAAAGCTTTTTTAGCACATGTGTTGAAAAGCTTTTTAGCACATGTTTCATATGGATCATGTGGAGGTAGCCTTGCAGCACATTTTACACATGGAGCATGTGTTAATTGTGTACTCTTTTACCTTGCTTAAACTGGTCTAGGTAAATTTAGAGGTTTTAGAAACTCTAAATTAACCTAGGTTGATTTTATGTGCCAAAATTAAATTCTAAGAAAAGTTACAGTAATTTCCTATTCTAATTTTGACAGAAAATAAATAATACTCTACACTAAGCTTATGGCATTTTGAATATATAGAGGAACGTTTCTCTGCCATCAGTAGCAGTATTCCAATCCTCTTGAATTCTTCTAGCCATAGCTCTTGTAGTTGACCCATATCTTCTATGTGTTGGACTTGAGCTTAAGCTTGAACTTGTATTTGAACTTGGGCTTGAGCCTCTGCCATCACTTAGATTTTAATTTATCACAATTTTTAAAAACTCATACAAGTTGTACTTATGATTCTGATATGTGTATGACATATATATTACATGTGATGAGATTAATTATGTCATACATCTAGTTTCTATTATACTTATAGGTGTCAATTTTTTTTTTCACACGATGCGATTAATTATGTTAGAACACTTTCATTATCACACATTCAACAACCACCTTCTTTATATTTGAAGTGGTGTACTTTGTATACAAATTACAAGCTCCCTAATTCCATATCCAATGAATGTGTTTCCATATTTACTTCCAAAACAATTTGGTAATAATAGACTAGAATTTTAATGTATTTTTCAAAATATATATTTTTGTTAGTAAAATTCAAAATTGTATATATAATATAATTGTGAATAGTTTAAAAGGTAAACAATATTGCATAAATTTAAAGAAAATATACTTTGACAAGTTGTCATATTGGGTTACTTGCCATGCTTTTTTCTTTTTATTTTCTTTCCTTTAATAACTTTCATTGAACATGTTGCAGGTTTTAAGTATTAACAAAAAAATTGTGCATTGTTTTGATTTTTTCTTGTTTTATTTGTTTGGTTTTGATATTCTTTCTGCAGTATATTCTCGCATTGAAGACAATGTTTGATTTGATGGAGTGTATTACTAGTTTAGTTTCGCATAGTTTCACATAGTTATCAATGAACACTAAGTTTTAAAACTTTGATGAACAATCTACTTTTCTCCATTTTTAATTAGAGGTTTAAAATATAATTTGTTTCTTACACTCCCAGTGTAATAAATTTTACATGATAATTAGGCTATAGATTTTTCTAGTAGAACATACCGTGGTGAAATTGAATTGATTCTTTTTTTTATACTACTTGTTCAGACATGAATTATTGATTTTGATATTATTTAAACCTTCTTTCATTTGTACTATTTAGCCTAATTAACATATTTTGCACTAATTCCACTTGTATATTGTTTTGAGCCTTATTAACATTTTTCTTGATGATTTTACAAGCTTTGAAAGTGTTTATAGTATATTATTTTGAGCTTTATTAAAAAAATTCTTGATGATATTGTAGCTCATTACAAGTTTTGAAAGTGTTTTGAGTATATTATTTTGAGCCTTATTAACATTTTTCTTGATGATTTTGCAGCTCATTACAAGTTTTGAAAGTGGAAATCCAATGATATGTCCAACCTTAGGGATTAAAGTAGCTTTGAACTTGTTTTGGAAATTGATAAAAAATGTAAGTGTGGGAATATTAATTTGAGCTTTTCGTTGATTTGAGGTATATTGAGGCTTTGATGCAAAGTTGATTGAAAGTAATTTGAAACAAAAGCATGAAAAAAGGAGAACATAATATATAAAAGTTGTCATTCATACTAAAAGATAGCATTTCTTACTCTACAGTAAATAGAAATAGAATAAAGTAGATCATATGTAACAATAAGCAAATAATAAAAGTATAAACAAAACTCAATATATAAAAAAATTTAACTTTAAAATGAACATTAACCATAAATGTCATATTATTTTAAAAATAAATAGAATATTGGATGCGCAGATGAAACCCGTCATGGGTCAAGCCTAAACCTCTACATGGAGAAAAGGAGAACACAATGGTGATGAAAAGATAGTGTCAATACAACCCTTTTGACTTTGTCCCATTCAGACAGCAGTCACCAGAATACTATATGTTATATATGAACCAACCTTGAAGTATTTTCACCAGTACACAATACAACATATACACTATACATACAAGATATTCTGTTTAAGATTCTTCATATAAAGATTGATGAATCCATTCTCATTTCAGTAAAATAAACCCAGGCTACATGAATCAATCCTTTGCTAAAGGAACTGCAAGCTCGCAGATATTATCCAGGGATCTATTTGCAGTTCATAAGGAATTGATGATGCATCTTTGTCTATGTCAAAGAAATAAAAAACACTAGAGTTCCACCAAAGTATAGATGGACATCAAACAAAGTAGAGTTTATTTATAAAAGCAATCCGCACCAGCATCTAGAATTGCGGTTGCATATACACAAACTATCATCATTTCCACTTCTTGAACATACCCTTGCCAAACTTCCCCCCGTGCTTAAATTTCCCATGCTTGCCGAACTTCCCATGTTTGAACTTGCCATGATTTTTGAATTTGCCGTGGGGCATGTGTCCATATCCACCACCATATCCACCACCATATCCACCATGTCCATGGTGACTGTGGGACAAATGATGAGCCCCATAGGCAGCAGCTGCTGCAGCAGCACCACCTGCGAGCAATGCCCCTGCCCCTGCCCCCATACCGCTGTGTCCACTAGACCCATGAGATCCTAATGACAAAGCATGGAAGTTAGATTCCTTCAAGTATATTATTAAAATTTCCAACTGCGGGGAAAATCCTTTTAAATGCGCAATGCATAAGTCAACTGAGTTTAAACAAACACAACAAAACAGATAGCGAATTTCAAACATAGTAGAGGACAGTCATGATACATACTGAAATTATGAAAACATCAGTGTAGACAGTATTAATCTACAATTGAGAGCAAGAATGTGGCCATAAAGCATTAACAACCATTACCACGGGTCCAAGTTAACATATCTCCTTTATGAACTGTTTATTAGCTAAACAAGTTTATGTTGATGGAACTTGTAATGTAAATCATACAGCATATAGATTGGTTTAAAAGACACCAGTATGTCAAAAAGATCATTTTAAACCATGAGCCCCATGTTACAATCATTTTGTTGATTAAAAGATTTAATAAAGATAAATAAAAATGAAAGAATAATACCATGTGGAGCATGATAGCCTTGTGAAGAGTAACCTGCGGGAGGGTAACCCCCAGCAGGGGGATAACCAGCAGGGGGATAACCAGCAGGAGGATAACCTTGTGGAGGATAACCACCTTGTGGAGGATAACCGCCTTGTGGAGGATAACCACCTTGTGGAGGGTAGCCATGACCAGATGGGTATCCCCCTGGAGGAGGGTAGGAGCCAGGAGGATATCCCCCTTGTGGAGGGTAGCCACCGTGACCATAAGCACTAGCTACCCCATGAGCCAGATTTGAGAACATTCCTTTTTCTTCTTCACCATGTTTGTCCTTACCACCTCCCATCTTTCAAGGGAAAAAGCTGATGATTCACTATCAGGAATCTATAAATTCAAAAAAATAACACATTAGTTACATAGCTATAAAGAAAACAAGAAAACACACAGCTTTACAAATTAAATAAAATGGGCATTCTCCAATCCAACCCAACACAAAAATGAATCAAGCCGTACAGATCTTGCATGCAAATCAGAACTTTCATTTTCGATATTGATTAAACCATTGTGAACACAAGAACATGAGAAGGTGCGGTATTTTAGGAGAAACCATTATAAAATAACATTAGCCTAAGCATCACTGAATTATGAACTAGCACAACAACATTGAAGCAGCAGCCATGTATACATCATGAATTGAAAGAAATATAGCATCAGAAATACAAAGAAAAAGGGAAGATTATTATGCAGATGAAGAAGGTAAAAACACAGAATTCAATGAAAATTGGTAGTGGAGAGTTACTAATAATTGGGAAAGCATAAAGAGAAAGAAAGAACTCACAGATTTAGATTTTGCAGAAAGGCGAGAAAGAAATTGAGAAATTGGAAAGGAAGAAAGAGGGTGAGAAATAGGTATTTATAATAATAAGTATTATTATTATTGTGAATAGAAAGAAGAGAATGTATCTTATAGATGGTCAAAAGAAGGGTGGATAACGCGTCAGGGACGCGTAGCATGCAATCAAGCCCCTAGCAGAGAGACACGTGGAATTTCCCACTTTCTTTAACTATCGTATGCGCATAAATGTCACGCTTCTGCTTTTGCTTAAACCTTTCTTTTTTGGTAGGGACCATTCCAAAGTTTCCATTTATGTACAAAACAACAAATAAATTTGGGAATATGATAAATTATCATTAATATATATCAATACATAAAAATAAAAAATTAAACTTTTCCTTTGAACATATAAAAAGTTACTATATTAATTTACAAATCATTCTTTCAACAATGACTAAAGATACATTCTTTGACCGTGAATTTTGTTTGTGCTTTAAATAATTCATTATTTTTAGTATTAAAATATGTAATTTGTTGTTCTATGATTTATTTATTTATTTTGAAAACGTTTAAGACATATTACTATTTTATCTGTTATCCCAATTGAGTTAGTTGTTTAACATAAATGAGTAAGTTAACAAGAAAAAAATGGGAATATTTATAGTTTTAGTACTAAAAGGGAAAATATATTTGACTTAATATAAAAATATAAAGCTTATGCCCAAAACAATAATACTAAAATATATGTCACTAACTATAAAGGAAGTTATTTTTTCTTCTATTTAAAAGGAATTGTACTCAATCCACTAGGTCATTCTAGTGAGGTTGTAGATTCTAATTTCATCACTACCATTGTAAAGGAAATAAAAAAAAATGTCATGACCTTTTTATATTCACAAATTTTGGTTGATTTAACGCATCCTATTCTATTCTTAAAAAAAAAAAAAGAGGATCTGATTCATTCATATAATATACGAGGGGCTCACAATATTTACATAGTTTTTTAACTTTCGAGTTTTATTATTCGCCGTTTTATTCTGCGTATTTGATGTTTTGCATAGTTTTTTGTTTTTGTTTTCTACTTAACTATCTCATTGGCCACAAGTGTACTGTTTCCTCCTTTGGTTAAGATGCAGGGTTATTGATGAAAATATGCATACTTAAATTGGTTTAAAGTGAGAAATAAGTGGTTTGTTTTTTTTATTAGTGATCATATATTTTAGTTATTTAACTTTCGGAAATCAGTATTTTTGTTTTTGGAGTTTTCAATTGCTTAAATAAGATCTTTATAATTTTCAAATCAATAATACTTTAACAACAATTAATAGATAGTTTAGTTTTTAAAACCTAGGACAAGGTAGAAGCCAATTTCACTTGCCTGGAATAGAAAGTAAAATTAAGAGGAAATAATTTAAGGAAATACTATAAAAGACATTGGTACAAGGGATTTTTAAGTCAACTTATGAGAAAGTGTGGAGGGGGGATATGATTTTATCCAAATAATTAAATTTATTTTTAAAATCAAACAAAATCTTAATTGCAATTTTAATTCAAAAAACAAAATATTTGATTAATTTCATAATAAAAATATGAATTGTTTTCGTATACGCTCTAATTCAATCATTTTAAAGATAAATTCAATAATAGTTGTAAGGTTAAAAAATGTTTTATGGCATCCTCGTGTTTTGATTTAAACAAATAAAAGAAATAAAGTGTATACTTAAAAAGACTAGACATATCTACTAGCAAATAGAGAATGAGTCATTCTCTTAAGATGATATATAAGTACAGTACACGACAGTTTTTGGTATGCATGTGTTTATTTAGTTTATGGAAGAGTCTAAAGAAAATCAAAGAAGTTCCAAAAGAAGCCAATAACCCTAAACACCTGCAATATCAAAAGACAACCTGACTGAAAAAGGAAAATACAATAAAGAGAGCTAGTCTGAACCAAAAGTAAATTAATTCTCAATTGCATTATGTTCTCTCCACATTCATACGAGAAGAATGAAGACAAAGGTAAGTAATCACTTTATAATAAATTGGATAAAAAAAATTAACAATAATAAAATTTTAATATATAATTTTGAATTTTAAATTCACAATTTAAATTGTAATATAAAACTAGTTTTAACTATTGTCAATTTTCTTTCAATTTAGAAATAAATAAAAAAGATTAAAAAAAAAACAGAGGAAAGTATCAAGAATGTCTAGTTAAGAACAACGAACAGAGCAAGATTTCAATTTTCATATTGTATTTTATAATTTATAAGAATAGATTAGATGGAGTGTTAATTATTTAATTAGATTTTATTAATTTAAACAGTACAACAAGAACTTAATTTAAGCAAAAAAACAAAAGGCACAAAAATCAGCCATGTAATATAGGTATAGAACGCAATTAATTTTGGCAATAACTTTGGAAAATAACAACTTTAAAATGTCACTAAATATTAATTTTGTAACATAACGAACCAACTATTGCAGTAACGAGAGAAAAGGAATTTTTCTACTTAAGTTCAACTATACATACATTAAAAGGATGAAACTAGTAATATATAAGACAAGACAAAAGCAGAGTTTTAATCTTAACCTAAGCAAGTATTCTTCTGCCAATAGAAACTACATCATATTTAATGTAAACGCCAAATACGTAAATGATGAAACCTAGGATCATCCAATATAGAGCTCAAAATGGGGATCAGCAAAACCTCAAAGTAGCTTCAAGCTCCTTTTCATCAGCACAATTGTACCCCAGCAAATAAGCTCGTGCTGTTAAAATGGAAAGATGCGTCAGAATAATGAAGATGCATGCGATGATGCGCAAGGGCTGATTTTAACAACTCCAGATAAAAGGAACGAAGCCAAAGAGATAAGTTTACCAAAACGGCCAGATCCCATAAACGGTTCTGCCTCATCAGTCGCAGCACCTTGCAGCTGCTCCTGAAATTTTAAAAGAATAGAAACCAATAGGAGGTTTCACAAAAGTAACCATCAACTTACTTATTATAAATATGATTAACTCTGTTAACAGTATAAATTTATTATAGATACTGGGCGCTTTAAAAGATCAATATAAAATATTATAGATGCAGTAAAACAGTATAAAATACCATGTTAAAGAACACTCAGACTTACAGTATCAGGCTCCATTTCGGAAGGTGACAATAATCTATCAAAACAGTGCCCTGATATTGTACATACCAAAAGCTCGTTTGTGGGATCCATAATTACTTCTCTACATGTATCATCACAAACTACAAAAGAAAATAAACGCAAATTATAAGTTCCACTCAGACCAAAGTTTAATGTAAAAAAACGTCAATTAAAGCACTTAGAAGCATTGGCAGACATAGATAATGCTCCCACCATGAACTTGTCCAGTCTTCTCACAAATAAATACATCTCCAATTTGGTAGTAAGAGCATGTTTCCCCAGTACAAGTATGATCAGTCACCACTGTATTACTTAGGCCCCTGCTGCTTTTCCATGATTCCACTTGATCAGCTAATGTTTTGTCAAGAATTATCCTATCGTCCTTCAACTTCATATGCAGAAAAAAGGGGACAAATAACAAAAAGTTATGAAGCATATAGATGTATAAATAAGTAGATGAAAGAAATCATAATATAAAAGATGAAAATTTACTATCCAAAACAACATTAGCAATAATATTATAAAATCTCAATCAAGATAGACAGTAGGAACAAAAGCAAACAATCATTGCTATATAAACTTCAGCTCCGTCCCTTCTTCCCCCTTCGACTGAAAGGAGAGACACTTGCAGATCATGAAAATTTGAAGAAGGACTGGAACTGTTAATCTAGCTTTTCTTTACATAGCTGAAAGGAACTCAACACACCAGTATAGAGTTCCACATTATAATAGTTTCAATCATTACCTGTGAAGGAAGAGGAGCTTGACTTCGCTTAGCTGCTTGCATTTGAATGTAGTACTCCTTAAACTCATTTTGGCAGTTCCTAACAAGTTCAATCATGTCCTCTCCATCACGCTGCATATGAGATCACACAAATTCACAAAGTACAGTTGATTAATTCCATCCAGGTTTCTAAGAGTCAAGATTAAAATACATTCTTCAACGTGAGTTATGTATATTTCAATTTATGTAATCAAAATCCTCAACCAAAAATCACAAATTGATGAAACAATGAAATACTACTAAGAAAAACGGAAATATAAATAGTGCAAATACCTGAATATATAACTTTTTCCATGGACATTCCCTTAACTTCCGTGTAGGGGGAAGAAGGCCCCATCGCATACAGTACCTGAAAGTTTTTACCATTACTATTGGCATAACAAACATGTAAAAAAGGAAACATAAATAACAAGAACTTAAAAAGAGGAGAACCAACTCCTCAAAGCCAAGCTGATAAAATAGGAGCAGCCTCCACTTCAAACAGGGAGTTCCGTCTCTCATACCCAGCAGATATGGGACTGGCACTCCTGAGTCAAGTAGAACATCAAGACTAGCTAATTGACAGTGATCAACTCCCAAATCAAAACGATATAAAATCCAAACCAGTCCACAAACCTAATCCTAAGCTAAATCTCTAACAAATATCATATCTCAACAACACTTTGAAAAGATGCAACTTTGAGTAAGAAACAATATGTACTTACAGACGACGCCACAATGCCTCATCCGATGCAGCACAGTTTAGAAATCGACAGACTAAGGAACAAGAAACAAGGTCCTGCACCAATATAAAAAAAAGTCAGCTAATTCATATGCCAAGGCAGACAAGAAAATAAAATTCATCTACATAAGGTGCCACGATTAAAGGTGAGTTCTCTATTAAAAACAACTTAAAAAGATACATTTCCGTACACAGAAAACGAAAACTGCGCTACGTGGTACCTCAGAAGACAGAAATTTAAGGATATGATGGAAAAGCTCGGGTGGAATTTTGCTGAAACAACCAGTCTCAATCCTTCTCAGCACCACCGAATTATTGACAACAATGTTCTTCTGTGCAGGTGATGAATCAGAACTTGGTTTTTCTTTAGTACTCTCATCCTCCTCTACCCGCTTTCTCTTTGTCTTTCGTTCCTCCCCAGTTTCCTCTTCCTGCAACAACAGAACTCAAATTAAAGCTACCACGCCACAATTTCCAATAGAGCCATTACAAAACAAACATTTTCTCTGCGAACCCCCAAATCAAAAACCCTAATCTATCGTCTAACACACAACAGAATCTAAAATCGTGAAAAGTCGCAATACCTTGTCAGAGACCTCCGAGAGAACCTCTGATTCCAGAAATTGTGCCAGAGTCTCGTCCTCGTCCTCGGAGAAAGTCATGGTGTCAAGGAAACCCTAGGAAGGTGCAGAAAGAATATTTGAGAGAGATCAAAGGGAAAACGGAATTGAAGAAAGACCGCCCGGACAGAAAACCGAGAGAACTCCGGTGGCCGGAATTCGAAGGACGGTTGCGGAATCGGAAGGAAGCGGCAAAAGAGAATAGAAGATTGATGAGATAGTGCAAAGCAGAATGGACGGTTGGATTTTCTCGAATCGACCCGACCCGATCTACTGGCATATGGACTTTGCCCGATTCTCAGGTATAGTGTTCAGATCAGATCTTTTCCAAAGTAAATCTAAATATCTTCGGAATTGACAAATTTGTCCGTCATTTATTCAGATATAGTAAAACTTTATATATTTTTTGTATTTATAATTTATTTTTAAAATATTATATACTATATCTATATATATCATTGCTTTAATCCATACTTTTTTTCTATCAATATTTTTACATTATGAGTTTATTCATGTAATTAATCCTTGCATTCATTCATCCACATAATTAATTATTTATCGTAACAATTTAATGGTATCTATATATAAATATGAAATTTGTAGTTATATATTTAATGACATTAATATTTTGTTCCTCAATTAAATTACAAGTTATATTTGAAGTTTTTAACAAGTGAGACAAATGAGAGGGTGTCACCTCCGTTTGGTTTAGCTTATAGTTGAGGGTGAGGGTGCGTGGGCGGAGAAAATGGAGTGTTTAGGGTTTTCTCACAAGAATAAAGATAAAAGAGAGAACCCAAAGCAGAAAGTCACGTCAGACACGTTGAAATACCATGCTACCCTTGGTTAACTTTTTTGAATTGAAATTTATCTTACACGTGCAGCACATTTACACTGTCATTGCATGCACAACGAGAAAAGGAACACGCATGTCATGCACAATACGGTTTTTAGAGATGCCTGACTTTATCTCACCATCAACATGTTGACTGCAATGAATGCAGTCATTCATATTAGATAGGTCATTAATATACAATGTTCATTCACGACGTATATAAAAGAATGGTTATGGGAAAGTTAACGATGCATTCAAACAAAATCTTCATCGAAAGACGTTTCCATTGATTGAGTGGGCTTGGAGAGGTTCGTGAATTAGCAGAGTGGTACGAGAGTGAGTTTGGTACTGCATTTTTCATCTCAGGTTAGCATTCAGTAGCGTGCCTAATCGATTAGCACTGAAAAATCACACAACACTTAATCGATTATGTTGTTGATAATCGATTATGTATTCAACATAATCGATTAGGTATTATTTTTGGGAGCATAATCGATTATCTAGTGTGTGTAAATATGAGCTTAATCGATTATGTTGTAGCATAACTAATTATGTGTGATTTCTAACTGAAGGCATAGTAGATTATGCTTTTTAAAACTTTGGATAATCGATTATGTTGTATTTTGAAAGTAGTGAATAATCGCTTATGTTCATATTTTTTAAAATGTGAAATTTCTGTTTAGCGTGATTTTTTTAAAATATTTTTTAATGAAATGTGTATTGTTTTCATACACAAATTCTTCTTCGTCCCAGTTGTGTGTTCTTGTTTTGTTCTTTCACGCATTTGTTTTTTTTTAATGTATAATTTGTTTTTGTTTTAAATTTGTGGTTTAAAAATAGAAATATTAATTATTAATGGAATTTGTTATATTATTTATAATTAAACTGAAAATTTAAATATATTTATCATTGAGAATCCATTTAAATGAGTTTTGAGAGTGTTAATTAAAATCCATTTTAAATATACAATGAATTAATGTAATTATGATGAATTAATGTAGTTATGATTTTTATTTATTAGTAGGAATTAATCAGAACACATTCAATTTTGTTTTCTGTTTTTATATTATTCCTTTATTTTTTAATTCTTTTGTTTACAAAAGTATTTTTTTATTATTTAATTGTTTATGAAAAAAATATTTATTTTATTTAAAATTAATAATTGTTTCCCTATCCAATCATTCAATATTTATGCGTATTAAAATAATTATTATATATACTAATTTAGATATGTTTTATTAGTTTAAGATATTATATACAGTTTTAGATATTAATTTATATATGTATACAATTTTTAATATACTAATTAAAAGTTAAAATTGAATCCTAACATTTGACTTATTATTATTAATATAAACTATTTTTTTTATTAATAAAAAATAATTATATGCATTATTTAAAATAAAAATATTAATATAGTAATAGAATTTATGTTATATTATTGATAATTGAATTCATAAGTTAAATATATTTATTATTGAAAATTCATTTAAATGATATTTTAAGTGTCATATAAAATCCATTTTAAATATAACACAATTCTTAATTATTGTTCCTATTTTATTAGCTGAAAAGTCTATTACAATCAAATTTAAAAATTATTCTGCTTATATTTATTGAATGAAGACATTTTTACGATGTGGTCCATCTAAAATAATATATTGATTAATTGGCCTCACTACATCATGCAACACATGATGAAATGTCCGGATAACAATATGTCTCTGTCATATGATATTTTGGTAACACGAATCATGTAGGTGTATGGTTTGGACTTGTCAAATGATGCAACAATAATGCTAAGATGAAATCATTACTTTGGAAAAAAAAGTATGAGAAAAATAAATATATTTCAGGTCAATGGTGTATGACAACTTGGTAGGCTTGACCAGGCAGATGAAGAAGACCTTAAATTTGACAAAGAAGATATTCAAGCCAGTCAACCTGAGCCCGCAATCCCCAATCAAACCAAAATATTAATCCAAATTTGGGGTGGGATGCAAAACATCCAAGAAAGTATGAGGAACCTGAATACCCATTTTAACAAGGTTGAGTAAAGGATGGAGCGAATTGAGGATACTTTGAATGACATTCAACGTCATCAAGACCATTGATTGTCTTATCATTATGTTATTGTTATTTTTATTTTTTATTTTTATTTTTCATGTTGAACATTGATGAATTGTTATTGTTATTTTTGACGTTGAACATTGAGAAATTATTATTTAATATTAAGGTTTTCATGGTAGTTTTCATGGTACTTATTTAGAGAATAATATTGTTTTGAATGCAACTTTTTTAACATTTAATTTATATTATGCATAAATCAAATTTAGGCTGCATTATCTTTATTGGAGAATCGAGAGCATTACTTTATATATATATAATTTAAAGAATAAAAAATATATTAAAATTATCTAAATACATTATTTTAATTAACAAAAATAAAATAAAATAATAAATTGAAACACAATATAATTATATTTAAATTTTATATTTTATTTATTTATTTATTTGAATTCTACATTATTTTATTATTTATAATTGAAATTTTAAATTATTTTAATTAACTAAAATGTGCACAAAATAATTATCATTTACTTCTTTTTTTTATACACAAGGATAAATTTGTAATCTTACAATTTACACAATTAAAAATAATTCAAAATATCCTTACAACCACCGCATCACTCACATATTTCAATAAATTTTCCTCACACATCCATTCTAACATACAACAATCCAAACACCCAAAAGGAGTATATTATTCAACCTGTTTTATTCCTCCATCGCAGAGATACATATATACACCATATTAGTAGAATCATACACATTCTTTCCTAACTTAGCATCCTATAATTACGTTGCTAATTATAGGCAAAATTGATATTACAGAATATGCTAATATACATGAGATATACTACCCATTAATAGTGATTGTATCCTGATTATTTTCTTCTCTATCACAAATTGATTTTATCTTGATTATTCTCTCTATCACAAATTGATTCTATCCGTTAATACCCACCCCTTTCAAGTTGGAGCATGTAAGTCTTGAATGCCCAACTTGACCAGGATGACCCCAAACTTTTTAGCACCAAGAGCTTTGGTGAAGATATTAGCTAGTTGCGTATGTGGGGGCACATATGATGGAAGAAGGTGTTTGTGAATGATTTCATCTCGAACAAGGTGGCAGTCAACTTCAATGATTTTGGTGCGTTCGTGGAAGATCGGGTTTTTAGCAACGTGAAACGCCGCTTGACTATTGCAGTAAAGACGAATTAGGTAAGGATGAGGAACGGGAAGAGAAGAGAGCATGTCTTTAATCCACTTTAATTCTCGGGTGGTCTTAACCATTGAGCGATATTCAACCTCAACAGAAGAGGCAGAGACTGTTTGTTGTTTATGGGTTTTCCAAGAGATTGGGGAAGTACCGAGTTGAATAAACCACCCTGTGAGAGATTTCCGTATCAGAGGACAACTCGTCCAATCAGAATCACACCACCCGGAAAGTTGTAAGTTGTTCTCTCGAGGTAGGAGTATTCCTTGTCCAGGATGCCCCTTTAAATATCAAACAACACGAAGAGCAGCTTGCCAATGCCCGGAGCATAGATTTTGCATAAATTGAGATAAAACTTGGACACTATAGGCAAGGTCAGATCGAGTGAAACACATATAAATTAACCTCCCAATAAATCTACGATAAGTAGCAGGGTCAGAAAGAAAAGAACCGGTAGCAAAACCCAATTTGTGATTTTCTTCACATGGTGTAGTGGCGGGCTTCGCACCCAACAATTCAACTTCAATAATTATATCTAAGGCATATTTCCTCTGACAAAGGAATATTCCGTTGGGGGAGTGAGCAACTTCAATCCCCAGAAAGTACTTGAGGCGACCTAAATCTTTCATACGAAAGCATTGATTTAAGTAGCCTTTAAAACATTGGATGACAGTGTCATTATTCCCTACAACCACAAGATCATCAATATAGACCAGCACGACCAATAGTATGTCATTATTATTGAGAGAAAACAGGGAATGATCCTTTTGTGATTGTTGAAACCTGTAACGAGTTAGAGCAGAAGATAGTTTAGCAAACCAACACTCGGGGGCCTGTCGGAGGCCATAAAGAGACTTTTGAAGCTTGCACACTACCCCTAGTTGAGATACTTGGAAGCCAGGAGGGAGTTTCATATAAACCTCATCTTCAAGATCGCCATCGAGAAACACATTGTGAACGTCCATCTAATGAAGCTCCCAATCTTTGGCGGCTGCCACGGCTAGAGTTGTGCGAATGGTTACCATCTTTGTGACATGAGAAAACGTCTCGTTGTAATCCAAACCCTCCACTTGATGATTGCCAAGAATTACCAATCGAGCCTTGAGTATTTTAATTGTTCCATCAGAGTTGTATTTGATTTTGTAGATCCACTTACACCAAAGTGCCTTCTTTCTTGGAGGGAAAGGGGTAAGTTTCCAGGTTTCATTGAGTTATAGAGCATGAATTTCCTGTGCCATAGCTTCACGCCACTGAGCGTCTCAGACCGCTTGAGAAAAGAATAGGGGTTCCTGTTCTATGTGCAAAGAGGCAAGAAAACTTGTGATGGTGGTTAGAAAAGGAATCACAATTCACAAAATCATGTATAGGATACAACACACCTGAGGATTTTGTTGGAGGAGGTGATTGGACAGAAGGACTCGATGGTATCGTGGTGGCAGGGACAAAATCGCGCAATCGGACTAAAGGCGTCTTTGCGTGGTGCCCTCGTCTAAGGGGAACCACAACCATCGTTGGTGGTGAAGAAGAAGACGACACCACTTCCTCCGTACGCGACGGTGGTTCTGCGGGTAGCGCCAAGTCTTCTACGCGCAAATCGGAGATGCTGACAGTGAGGTTGGAGCCTTCTGTGAGGGCAATACCCCCTGTCTTGGATGGGAGATGCAATAAGTTGGTTGACTATGCATTCATCTGGGTTTGAGGAGGCAACTTCATGACGAAGGTGTGGGCCTGGTCCATTTTCTAAAGGTTCTTCAACAATTATATATTGTAATGGTAGGTCAAGAGGTGTAATGACCTTCTTTGGAGGTTGGACTTCCAAATATGAAAATTCATTTTCTACAAAACGTACATCACGAGAGACAAAGAAACTTTATGTTTCCAAATCAAATAGTTTTCATCCTTTTTGCCCGAATGGATACCCGACAAACACACATTTCCGGCTACGACTATCAAATTTATCCCGCTGTCTATTTTGATTGTGAGCATAACATAATGAGCCAAATACGCGTAAGTGCGCGTAACTGGTTACACATCCATGGATCACTTCATAGGCAGATTTTCCTTTTAGAATGGAGGATGGCGTGAGATTGATTAAGTAGCCCGCAGTCAAAACACATTCCCCCCAAAATTTAATAGGAAGATTGCCTTGAAACCGTAATGATCGAGCAACATTTAGAATATGTCGATGCTTGCGTTCTACGCACCCATTTTGTTGTGGGGTCCTAACGCAGGAAGTTTGGTGAAGGATACCTTCCTGAATGAAATATTGTTTTAGACACATGAATTCGGTTCCATTGTTAGAGCGAATCATTTTAACACACTTGTTGTATTGTCGCTCAACAAGTGTGAATTTTTTTTTCAAAGTCACTGATACCTCTGTTTTTTCCTTTAACAAATAGATCCAAACTGCCCGTTAGCAATCATCCACAATTGTCAAAAAAATATGAAGCACCACAGGATGAAGGAGTTTTATAAGGACCCCATAAGTCACAATGAATTAAATAAAAAATATTCAAAGTTTGATGATCACTCAAGAAAAACTTGTCTCTTGTTTGTTTCGATTTTTCACAAACTTTATTCAACTCATCACGAGTACATTTCTCACTTATGTCACAAAGCATTTGCACAATTTTAAATAATCTATGGTGCCAAAGTGCTAGTTGATTTTCCATCTTAACATGACATGCTTGAGCCTTGTGTACCCCACAATACCAATAGAGCCCATCTTTCTGTTCACCTGCTCCAATCAACGTCATCGAAGTGCGGTCCGATATAATACACAATTTATCAGTGAATGTTACAACACGGTTTTTTTCATCCGCCAATTGAGGTACTAAAAGTAAATTGCATTTTAATTTGGGAACATAAAGGCCATTTTTTAATTCAAGTCCTTCTTCAAGAGTCATTGTTCCTTGCTTGCAAGGTAGAACACGTTCACCATCAGGCAACCCCACGGGGCACCCTTGTATAGTTTCCTTTTCACACAAACTTTCCAGAGGTCCGGTCATATGATTGGATGCCCCACTGTCAATAATCCACAAATCCCAAATGCTCTTACCAGACATTTTCTCTGATTCATTTGATTTTTGCTTGCTGATCATATCAACCAATACCTTCCATTGCTCATTGGTCAAACCTGCCATCTCAAGTTTCTTGTCTTCATTGTTGGCTTGGTTGTTGCTTCCACTAGCATGTGTCACATTTGCACGTGCTAAATTACCTTTGTTCCTCATCCCTTAACGTCATCTGTCGTTCCATTTTCCTTCACTTTTTGGTCTGTCACCCCACCATTCGGGACATCCGATCAGTTGGCGTGACCATTTTTACCGTAATAAGTGCACATCATTGATTTTTCTACCGCATCTCCACACCCTTTTTTTTTGTAGTTGGCCTGCATCACGAGACCCACAACCAACCCCCTTTCTTTCATGGATTTGGGTATCATTCTCACTCTTTCTTCTTGTATCAACATTGCATATACACGGTTCAGAGACGACAATGGGTCTGAGGCCAGAATGTTTGATCTCACTATCCCGTAACTTGAGTCATCCAACCCCATAATAAGTTGATGAACCTTCTCCTCCTCCCTTCGTTTTTCCAACTAAGCACCAATCCCACACTTGCATCCACCACACGTACAAGATGGAATTTTGTCACTGTTAGCAAGCTCATCCCAAAGAACCTTCACTTTTCCAAAGTAAGTTGCCACTGTCATTCCTTCCTGCTTGCATCTTGACAAGTCTGACCTTAGTTGTTGAATTTTAGGTCCATTCACAACCAAGAATCTTTCTTTAATATCTTCCCACAAGTTATGTGCAGTCTCAACATAAGCTATTGTGGACCGTAAGCTTGGTTCAATGGTGTTTAGAATCCAAAAGACGATCATGGACTACATGGTCCACCAGTCTTCAAGATCGGGTGCCTCATCCTTTGGCTGGATGTGTGTTCCATCGATGAACCCCCATTTCCTCCAAGCATGAAGCGAGATCTTCACTTTTCTTGCCCATTCGTCGTAATTTTCATCGTGCAATTGGACTTGCGTGATTATGTTTTCGAGATTGTCACTTGCGTTGAGATCATATGGCGAGTAGGTCTTCTTAGCACCTCCTTTTTCATGCTCTGCTTTGGCAGCCTTGGTTGTGCCCCGTTGCCTTTGTTTTGTGGTTGTCGGGTATCAGAGTTTTGTACTTTGATACCAAAAAGGAATATATATTATTCAACCTGTTTTATTCCTCCACCACGGAGATACATATATACACCATATCAGTAGAATCTTACACATTCTTTCCTAACTTAGCATCCTATAATTACGTTCCTAATTATAGACAAATTGATATTACAAAATATGTTAATATACATGAGATATACTACCCATTAATAGTGATTGTATCCTGATTATTTTCTCTATCATAAATTATTTTTATCCTGATTATTCTCTCTATCACAAATTGATTTTATCCATTAATACAACATCAACTTTCTTTACACTTTCTTCTCAAATCTTCACACTTCACACTTTCACTCTCCCACACCCTCAACTTCTCACTTCCCAATCCAAACAAAGCATAAATGATAAACGAGTTTAGGGTTTAGGGAGTTCCATCAACTTTTTCTTTCTCTACCATATTCTAAACAATAATTTTGAATGATGATGTTATTATTTCCTCAAAGTTACTAACCTTTCTTTTAAAAAATTTAATATAAAATGCAACAAAAATGAAAATGAAATTTAAGAAGATTAAAGATCAATCCACAAATATTTATACAATTCTTCTTATTAAATTTAAAAAATTAAATAAAAAATTCAAGATTTAACCATTCAATTAATTAATTCAATCAAACAAACGTTATTTTAAAAAAATAATCATATCAAAATATTATTTAATATAATTTATATATAATTATAAAATAAAAAAAATCGATTGATTCCTAATTAAATTTTTTAAATCAAAATTGGAATATTAAAACGATTAGTTCAAAATTCTGTTATGCAAATATGGGTCTAACTATTAATTTTAATTAGGTGCATAAGCTTAAATACAACATTTTTAGCTAAAAAAAAAAAAAACATTGAATTCGAATAGGTTCATATATATTAATTTATCAAATTTGCATAAACTTCAGACAATCATTAAAAGAAGAACAGCATAAAATTCTAAATTAAATAAATCATATGTACATGTTGGAGCTCCAAAGTTATAAAATCCAATGCGGTTGGAATAATCCAAAATAATATTTAGAGGAAAAGTTATGAAAATTAAACCTAGATTGTTACCACTAAAAGTAAATTATTTAAAAAATAAAAAAATAAAATGAAAGTGTTTTCATTTGCCCAAACTCATGCCCTAATTTAGGTCCAACAACTAAGTACATGACAAAGAGGATTCAAGAAGATTGAGACTCTGCTACTGATGACAGGGAAACTTTTATTTATATGTTGAAAGAGGACCACAAGAAGTAAAGCTCAAACCATGACAACTAGTTTTTTTATTTGTAATTTAAGTAGAATAAGGTTCATTTAACATAATAGGGGAAATGTGATAACCATTGAAGCTTGAGTAGAGCCTTTTAGGGTAGGAAGTTAACCTAACTTCTAGATCTTTGCTCCTAGGGTGCGGCATTGACTTTAGTCAATACCCTAACAACCCATCTTTTGTGTATTTCTCATCCTACCCCTGCTCTTTGCTCTCCAAGGCATCATCTCCTTTAAATAGGGTGTTTTGACTCATGTTTTGTAAGATCAATTTTATGAGTAAAATGCTGCCAAATATTGCAAGCTTCTACTCTCTTGTCTAGTCTCTCTAGGTTAGACACTTTGATCTTCACCTCCACCTTTCTTCAAGTGATATGGCCCAACCAATCACTCTTCATACCTTTCATGCACCTACAAGGAACCCATAACTCTATATGAACCATCATTGATCCATCACATTCATTGCTTCGGCCACCCTTTTCAAATCTCCAAGAAAAAACAAACGGTCATGAAGTGAAACCCGTCGAGAGTTGTAATTCATGTGCTTAAATATATGCGACTTTAAGCATGTTTTGTTACTTAATGAGTTAATTTTTAAATCTCATCATCTCATATTTTGTGGCTATTATTTAAAAATGAATAATTATATGTGCATGAGTATAATCATGTAAGTGTCAATAAGGATACAAATGTAAAATATGATTGCATAAGGTCATCTTTATATATTCATAAGTCATTTGAATATATGCATGTTGATGTATACTTTTTGCATTTGACGTCTATTAATTAAAATACTTGAATAAATTTAAATATAATAGAAATAAAAGAGAACTTATTTTGATATTGATTTTATACAGCCTAAAATACACTTAAATAAATTTCAGATATATGTATGATTAAATGTATTATCTTAGATTTTGCATTTTATTATTTAAAAATCACTTTATTGAATAAACTTTGAAAAAATAGTTATTTAAATATATATTTAGTATTTAAAAATTATTTAAATATAATAAATTTTTAAAATAAATTATGTAAAATATGCATGACTACAAACTTATCTTATATTCAATGCTTAAATGATTTAAAAAGTTTTCATATATAATAAAACTTCAATTACATATTATTTTAAATAAAATTCATGCAACAATCTAAAATATTGATATATAATTTACAGTACATTACTCATTTGATGATTTGTAACTGTATCAAGTATAATTTCTCACACTCTCTTATATTTGAGTGAATTATAGAAAATACAAAATCTCATTAATACTAAAAATATATTAAAACTTTAAAACTAAAAATACTAACTTTCACATCCCTACTTTCATTACAAATAAAAATAAGGAGGGACAAGGTCAACCCTTATTATACCCAAACAAATATTTTCACAAATAATTTTTTATTTTTAAAATAAAATAATTAACAAACTATTTAATTTTGCATAACTCAATGGATCAAAATAATATATTTTAAAATTATATTAATTTTATATATTTAATTAAGGATAATCATCTTAAGACCAACATCATAAGTGCATGTCATAATTCGGATATAAATTTAATTTTGAAGGTCATATATTTTTTAAATATTTTTTATAATTTCCCTTAATCTGCAGTGGTAACTCTTTTATCTACATAAATATTTTGTTTCCTGTTATGGCAACATTATGATGAATGAACATGGGAAAGCTTGGTCATTGTTTGTGTTTGGCAGTCCAAGAAAGTTTAAGAGGTGACAACAACAGAGCATATCAAAGCCTAGTTAGAGCTCTGAAAACTGATTACTAATATTTAACGTCGAGAAGTTAAGCTAGCTCTAAACCCAAAAGCTCTCTTACGCTGAAACCTTACTAACATTTAACGTTAGAGGATTTGGAAAACAATAAACAAGAGGTAAGATTCTGATAGGTTAATGTTAATGACTGTCTAAGGATAAAGTTTAACCAAGTCTACATCAAGAACATTAAAATGTGTGGGAGAAAAACTATTTGGATAAAAAGTATCATCTCAGAATAAGACAAAAAAATTACTGAATTGATTTCCCTGAGCTGCAAGCAACTTCCACATTTAGAACCTGACTTGCCATGCTGTTTTCACCATTGTATCAAGAATTGTGCTATCTTTCCCTATTTGTTAATCATCAAACTGAATAAATCACTAATTTCCGTACCTTCAAATTAAAGTATCATTTATTTGACCAATTTAATCTTAATATACAGGATTTTGGTACATTAGGTGAAAGTGTAAGATCTATATTGAATAGAAATGAGTGTAAATTCTGGGTTGAATAGAAATGAGAAAGTTCTAAGAATCCATTACCTTAAAGTTTTGAATCGGTTGTGGTGTCAATCTTATCTATATCTTATTTTTGTTGAATCTTCCTCCTGAATCCCTCGGAAAGAACCATCAATTATTAAGAAAAGAAAGAGACTAGCAAGTTAGCAACTAACAAACAGGAGAAGAAGCAAAAGCAACATCTTTGATTACTGTTCATGCCTCATAACGGTAGTTCATACACTGAATTGCTAATCTATGGTTGAGAGATTTGAAGAAAGAAATCAAGCACAGCAAAACTGTAAAATTGAGAAGCTAACATTCTTTTTCATTCACGGACGGGCATAATACATGAATTCTTTATATGCCACAGTAACTAACAAATAAAAAGTGCAAATAAAAATAGTTTTTGTCAGCTCCTTGAACAAAAGAACAAGTAAATCATGTCAGTTATGAATGTGCTAAACGAGGAATCAAATTATTTCAAAGGACAACAACACAATAACCAACCTTTCTCAACAGTTTGCCACTGAAACTCACTCATGCCATTATCATGCAAAATAGCAGATTGAGCAAACACTGAATTTCAACTTTTTCAAAAACCTAAGTTGGGTTCTACAAACCATGTGGAAGACCTACTTCTTAGAAGACTTTCCTTTCTTTTGAGAACCTTTCCCCTTTGTGCTATCAATTGAAGAATCCATGTTACTGTCCTTCACATTAATGGTACCCTGGCTGAATTCCGAGGACAAGATCTTAGCAATCTCAGGAAAACCAACACTGTTTCTTCCACGCAACAGCGATTGCAAATTCTGCTCCCAAATCTTGTCCTTCTTAATACCAGGACTCTGCACACCAAACATATCATTGTCAGTACCTTAAATTAAACATAAGCAATTAGTAACCAAAGTTATATAATCAAGTATGAAATTAAATTGGGGATAAATAAGTGAGGTAAGGGGAGTGAACCCTGAAATTGTAGAGTTTGATAAACTTGGAGAGAATGAGGGCAATTTCGGAACGAGAGTGATGAGGGATGCCAAGGAAGGTGCAGAGTTCACTGGAAGATTTGCGGATCTTGGTGTTGCCGGTGCCTGTGATTTCTGCCACCGCTTTCGCCACCGTGGACATGCTCCTTCGACCCAACGACCCCATTTTCACGACGTGTTGCGGCTGCTACTACTCTCCCTTCTTCTAATTCAAATCCCAATTCTTCAGAGCAATTAAAAAATTACTTGGTGTGAGATTGTTACCATTTTTCAGAAAAAAAAAATCTTGTATTTTTTTTAATTATTTAAAAAAAATACAATATGAAAATAATTAAAAAATATTTTAAATGTTCATCCCAATATCATTTATAGAATTATTATATTTTTTTATATAATAATAATAGTATAGATAGATGAAGAAAGTTAAATTAGCTTGCATTTTTTCTATTATTTGTTGAAATTGTATATCTTATTTCAATTGGTGCGAAAGTAATGTTTAAAACTAAATTAAAAATATTAAGTTTCTATGTATATTTTATCATTTGAACTTTTATATTTTACAGTTTTTTTAATTAAATTTTTAATTTTTTTTTATAAAAGTTTTTATGTTAGACATTACTATGCAACTTGACATCTCAGTTAGGCTGACACCTCAAACAACAACAATCATCTGTCATCACAGTAAATAATAAATTAGCCAACTTATCAACACATGCATTTTCTTCACGAAAAATATGAGTAACCCACCTGATTTTCCCACAGTAATTCAGACAAATATAAGTATTTTATGGATTACGAAGCATCCACAGAATATTAGTCCTAGAAGTAAATGCAACACAAACTAAGGCAGAATCACATTCAAGTCAGACATTAGTAAGTCTCATCTTTTTGAGCTTATTCCATATCATGTACAACTCCATAAAACTCAGCAACGATACCAATCTGAACTTCAAGAATCACAAAGAAAACACCAATAAACTTTTCCATATTCTCTCCCACAGAAAATACCTCTACAAGTAGCAAAACCAGGATACACCTAGTAGCGCCATTAACTCAGCCTAGTGAAGGAAACTTCCATCTAACAAGAGGAGGACGAAGAATTTTACCACTACGAGTATTAATACCAAAAAACTTATTCACGTTGAAATCCAACAAATCATTCTTCATTGAAGCCTTAAACAAATTTATCACTAAACAAGTTAACTCTTTAATTACCGAAATAGCCCTAGAAACCTTAATCTTATCCTGAAATCTAGCATAATTTCTCATATGCCATATCATCTAAATAGAAAAAGTTATCATAACAAGCTTAATTAATCAATTTAACCAAAGGACTATCATCACTCTTAATAAAAGAAAGAAGATCATCCTTATTAGAGAAATGAGAAGTAAGAAAAAATCTGTCGAACCCAATTCCAAATATGTAAAGCATTAAAACATTTAAAAAATAAATGTTGAATAGATTCCTCGTGTTTTTCACAAAGTGTACACATAAAACATATATACAAACCTTTATTTTGAATATGTTGATCTGTAGGAAGTCGCCCATGAAAAACTTTCTAGAGTACTAGAGTTTTGGAAGGTGAAATAGATGAAGACCAGATGAATTTACCCCAACCACATTGAACTTCTGGTTCTAAAAAGAAAGTCCTAGCCGATTTAAGAGTGAAACGACCAGACTCATCTAGAATCTAATTAGGAATATCTTGTTCCTCCTTAACCATGACATGGTTAAAAAAATGAGGCATATGTAGTAAAGACAAGAGAGTATTTCAATCACCACCTGTCCAAAAATGAGAGATTGTATCTGGAATACTAGCACCATCAGATAACCCTGTAATATTTGCTAAAGTGTTGGAGATCCCACATCGACTAGAGATTATGACATTTCATTGTATATAAGTGGGTGCAAACCTCACCTCATGAGCCAGTTTTATGGGGTTGATTTAGGCTTAAAGTCCACTTTGTAATATGGTATCAAAACCATTTAAAGTCTACACTAACAAGTATTTGTTGGGCCTATCGTGTCACCCGCTATCGGGTCGTTATCGGACCACCCATAATATGTTGTCCCACGCACGAGCTGTCACTCCCGGTGTGTTGGAGATCCCTATGAGCCGGTTTTATAGGGTTGAATTAGACTTAAAGTCCGCCGGTTTTATAGGGTTGAATTAGACTTAAAGTCCGCCTTGTAATATAAAGAAGTAGTAAAACACCATTTAACATTCCAGAAATTAATAAAAGTACTTGTACGAATAGTCCAAGAAGTGTAATAAAATATAGTAGAATAAAACCTCAACTTAACTAAAAAATGAAATAGGTCATTTATACATATTAAAGCTATAAGCTAAAAATTCATTAATCACCGTATTGACCATTTAAATATCAAAATTATATACATTATATATTTCTATCTAATTAATTAAGGGATTCCCTCCCTGCCCTTTATTTCCAGTTAGATTTTATTATTTAATTTTTACAATTTATAAAATTTACCATTGAACTTTTATCAAATTTAATTTTTTTATCATATAATTTCCAAAATCATATTCTATCTTTTTGTTAAATAAATATCAATTTACCAATATTTTAATGATATAATAATAAAATAAGATGGGGGAGTAAAAATATAATATAACCAATAAATTAAATAAAAATGTTTCATATAGTATTCATTCAAAATGATGGTGTAAAACTTCCATAATCATAAATATTAAGTTATTTGTTTAATTTATTTATATTCTACTATAATAAACTAGTTTGGAATATTAAGACATAGATTTACTTAATACATCTACTTTTAAAATCCTAACTATCCTATGTTTTTTAATATTGGTTGATATCAAATTAATAATTAAATAATTAATAAATCAATATATAGTTATATACAATTGTAAAATTGATAAAACTATCCAGAGAAATTAAAAGTTGATTATAAATGCAATATAAATAACTAATATAATTGTGAAAACATGTTGGGATGTTTTTAGACAGTTATAACATAATCCGCTTACCTTGGAAGTAATCAAATAAACATTTTTAGTGTAAGAAATACTTCTTTGAAAAATTATAATCAAATTATTTTAATACAATACATGTTACTTTAACATTTTCAAATATTGTATTTTTAAAACAATGGTTTTATAAAGTGAATAATTATTTATTATGTGAAAACAAATACTATAAATATTTTGTAGAATTAAAATATTATAAAAATTCATAAAACATGTATATATTTTTTGTAATACTAGTTTGCTTCAAAACTACTCTAAATATTTAATCTAATTTCATCATGATTAATTATTTAAAAATTGTTTTACAATCTAATAATTATAAAAAAACGAAAAAAATATTTTGTGGCCAACAAACCAAACTACAAATTATTGTTTTAATAAATTTTATTCTCAAATTGCTTAAATTTATGTATAGTTTGGTGTTGAGCAGAAATAAAGAAGATAGAAAGGTATATTTATATTATCAAACACATAAATGTCATAATATAGAAAAGTGATATTTTTTTTTAAATTTCAAATTTCATAGTAACAAGACTAAAATGATCTTAATTGGAAAGAGTGTTAAAGAATAAAAAAATATTATTGTAATTTTAATTGACGTCGATTCTTATATAAAAAAATAAATATCCATATTGTTCAACACAAAGAATTTTTTTAGCTTTCAAATTTCATAGAACGCATGTCAATATAATATTTTTTTTAACATGTTATCATAATTTTAATTAACATCAGTTTTCATAGATAAATAAAATAAATACATGAAACATAAAAAAGTTAAGAGTATAGTTTTTTTCATTTTCAAATTTCATAGTGGTAAAGCTAAAATAATTTAAGGCAAACAAACTCAACATAATAGAAAAAATCTTTTATTGTAATTTTGAAATGACGTATACTTTTTATACAGACAAAGTAGACGTGAGAGAGAAATAGATAGAAAAATTAAATATAATTTTTATATACAATAAATATTCTTAAAAACATACATTTTTTAGAAAAACAATTAATTAACATTTTGTTTAGCAAATGTTTTCGAATTAGCTTTATGAAGAGTATTGAAATTTTTTTATTGGGATCCTTTTAGTACCTCGTGTTAAAGCAAGTAAAAGAGCTTAAGACCTATTTATATATATATATATATATATATATTTATATATATTCCCACATTACAATTTTCTTTTTATCATAAATGAAACAGATAAAAAGAAAACTTAAAAGCAATATTTGGGAGAGAAGAAAAAAACTCGTAAGCGGGAAACAAGGGAGAGAGAACTCAAAAATGAAAGTAACTAAAGCATTGTAATATTTCAGTTTAATACACAACGGTACGCATTGGCTTCCATACATAATGGAACACGTCATCATCTACGAGCTCTCTTAGATTATAACCCAATAAAAACCCGCCACGTCACTCCTAAATGCACGCACTCGTAACAATCGAAAAGTTCCGTGGGATCATCGAGGAGGAGGGAACCCAAAAGCCTAAACCCTCTAACTCACTCTCTAGGGTTTCGTAATTCCAGAGCAAGGGTTTTTGCAGAGCGAATATGGGACTAACTAGGGTTTTCGGTGCGACCGCCGGCAGGGCCTTCATGGCGGCGGCGGCGAAGAGCGCGGCCAAGGTAAAAGCTCCTCCATCCGACGGAGCTGGCACAAAATCCGCGGTGAAGAAAACGACTATGGTCAGAGCCAACACCGGCATTCAGAAGGCGGTTCCGGTCTCTTCCGAGCTGGGAAACTTCGTCGGCGCTTCTGAAGTGTCGCGAACTGTCGCGGTTAAGAAAGTGTGGGAGTACATCAAGCAGCAGAATCTTCAGGTCTTGTTTCCGTTCTCGATCAATGCTGCTATTTCTTTCCGCGATCTTAGTTTTTCAGCTCATTTTTAAATTCTCAGTAGAGACTATTTTCACTGTAGAGATTTTTGGGATGTAGAGATTAATTTAGTGCTTATCACGTGTTATAGTGAGTGTTGTTTATTTCGTTTGGTATAATAACTCTTGAATGTGTTTTGCTTGTTAAGTGAGATTACTAGCATTGTTGCATCAGTGAGGCTAGAATATTTTTTTGATCGGCCAGTGAGGCTAGAAATGTGTTGCCTTTTTGTCTTTTAGGGTTTAGTGTCGTGGCTCTGATGTGCTTTGTATTGCGTAAACCGTTGTTCTAGTAATTGGAACTGAATGGAATAGTCATTTTGGTCTCGGGTTTCATAAAGCCTTCGCTTTAGTTGCTGACTTTGAAAAAGTCTTTCATTTTAGTCCTTTTTAGCTTGATTTTTACAGCCCGTATTGCATCAAAAAGGATTTGCAAAGGGAAGGCGATTTGTACAGTGATGAACTAGAGTGAAAATTGTGTGAATTCAAGGAAGGACTAAAGTAAGACGCTTATAATGGCAGGGACCAAAATAGGGCCTTAATTGTTTGTATTAAGATGGTTTGTTATTATTTAGTGATAATTTGTTTTGGAAGGGGGATAGTTTATGATTATATATCAGCTGGTTTCTGGAGTTTCTGTCTGATCCTTATCTTTTGAGATAATACTTTTTTAGTTCAATTGTGAGTTACTAATGGCAATCCTAATCTTGTTGGCTTTTTTCCTTCGTTTATGCTGGCATCTTTCTGCTGTATGTTTTCCTTCATTTTTTGTATTTTTCTTCTTCTTTCTGTTATTAAATAACTGGAAGTTTTCAGGGTATTGTTTATAGGGTGTGTTTGGATTTCAGTTGGGAATCCCAAACTAACTTTCATCTTCCGTTGACAATTGTACAAACATGTATGATAATTTTCTTCACATACAGTTAAAAGCAAGATTATTCTTGAACTCTAGTTGAATTAAAAGTTACAGTGAGTTGTTTTGTTGTTAACTCCAGCAGCTGAAATCCAAACACACGCATAGAAGTAGGATAATTTATTTTGTGTCCTTTCAGTGTTGTCTGTCTTTACTATGCATGACGACGGAGCTTCTCTTATGCAGAATCCTTCAAATAAGAAGGAGGTCTTTTGTGATGCAAAGCTGAAGACCATTTTTGGTGGGAAGGATAAGGTTGGGTTCACAGAGATTGCTTCATTGCTGTCTAATCATTTTGTGAAATCAGGCTGATAATCATCTTTGAAGGTACACTTAGTGATGGGAACTTTTTCCAGTATATTAAATAGGTTATTTCGGTTTGGAATTACATGGTTTGTGACCAACCGGTAAGAAACATGGAAATTTGTGGTATCGGACTAGGGGGGTTTTGAAAGTGGTGTTATTTTGTCTACTGACTGCTTTCACATTGATAGTGTTTTAGTATATGTGCATGATCTTTCCTAGTCACATGTTATCAGCATTGTTATTTTAGAATCTTACATTCAGTTATTCGCTATCGACATCACATGATTTGTTATATATAACGAGGTTGCATTTGAATTAAGGATCTGAGTTTTCCAACAAACCAAAACCTAAAATTTTTAAAAATGACTAAGCAAGTACTTTTTTGCTTCAAAGATGATGACGTATGTTCACAACCAAACAAGCACATCATTGGACTGGCCAACAATTTGCATCACATGAATCCAAGGTGACTGATATTCACGAATTAACTGTGGATTCATGTTACCCATATAAATTACAGTGATTCAATTTTTGTTTTTTACTTTCGACATTTGTTTATCAGACATTGAAAACATAAATTATTAAAGGAAAAGGTACCGAATGTCAAATTCTATTTCTTTGTTGTAGTTGGCTATTTTATTCATTTTGCACATTTTATCAAGCCTGCGAATTAACGGCTCAACGCCCTTTTTGTAACTTGGTTTTTGATAATTTCTTAATACAAAATTGTTAATTGTTTATGAAGGAGAAAAGTTTGTGAAAGGTTTATACTGTTGTATACTATAAGTCATAATTTAATACAATGAGATTGGATAAAATTAAATTAGTAACAGAAAATTGAAACTCAAAAAGACGAAATTATAATTTCACTTATGAAAAGTCCCAACGTTATCAGGGGTTTGAGCAGGGAAACATATGGATTTTGTTTTAAAGTAATGAAAGGCAATGAAAAAAAAAAATTACAAATACTATACCTTAATCTCAAATAATTATATACAAAATGCTTTTAACTCATACAATAGTTATCTTAAAAAATCATACTAACACAAAATGCCATAAATTCACTTCACACTGATAATTCATTATATTAAACTCGTTACACATTTATATACTTGATGCCCTCACAACAAAATTGAATTGTTTTCTTTATCCTCTAAATTAAGTGTTTTTTACTTCAGAAGAGGAATCCAAAAAATTGAATGAGCAAAATAAAAGACTTCTTTTTTTAAAGAAGGAAATCAATAAAGGTAAGGCCAACTGTTAATCGAAAGTAATATAGGAAACACACAGTACAAGACTCACTGCCTCTTTAATACATAAAAAACTTTAATAGACATATGGGCGCAGTGAACAAGACGATGACACCGGTGTGACTATTTTGGCATCCATTACGAAGACCTGCTATGCCTGATCTAATCATTTGTGACAGTTGCAATGAGGTAGCTATTCATCGCTTGGAGTTCCTCCTTCTTGACTCGTGATGTTTCTCACGATGATCAGCATAATCGGATGAATAAGAACGCTCATATCTACCTGTTTTACTTCTATGATATCCATCGGCACTAGAATCCTTCAAAGAATACTGCTTTTTTCCATTCTGTTTATCCATATCATTCTCGGGATGTTTAGAACACTTAGGAGTATACCTTTGTTTGATTCTTCTATTTTGATCGTCTCTGTCCACATTAGAATCTTCAGGTGAATAAGAATGTACAGCTCCGCTGTTCTGATTTCCTTGGTAGCGATCAAAACCAAAAAAATTGTGATGTTTTTGCGAATCAGAATAGGTGGTTGATGAGTGCTTATGGCTGCTCCTTTTAAACTTGGATTGTCTTTGTTGATTAGAATCAGATGAATAAGAAATCACATCCCTGCTCATGTTATCAGCATGATCACATGCAGGACCAGAATCCTCATCCGAATATGAACGTCTTCTTTTGGTATCTTTCCTCTCATGCTTTGGTACATTCTTTCTACTTCGATCAGCCCTCTGACTGTCAGAATCTTCAGATGAACAAGGATGCCTTCTTCTGTCATCTTTACTTTTTTTGGTATCTTTCCTCTCATGCTTTTGTACATTCTTTCTACTTTGATCATCCCTCTGATTGTAGGAATCTTCAGATGAATAAGGATGCTTTCTTCTGCCATGTTTACTCCTACTGTGTCTAGGACGGTCAGAACCTTTAGACAAAAAGGAACGCTCATGTTTAGACTTACTTTGACAATTCCTGTAACTGTCAGAATCTTCGGACGAATGCAGACTCTTGTATCTGCTCCTTCTGTGACCTTCAGAGACTGAAGTTTCGGATGAACTAGACCTTGCATGACCTTGCATCTTTTTGTTTACCTTAACCTTTTTTTTCTTACGCCTCCTCTCTCCATCCTCAGATGATGCTTCACTATCTGAATTTATTTGTTGCTGCCTTTTGTGCTTGCTCCTTTTGGACTTCTTTGGTTTCTTAGAAAAGTTGGTTAATAACTCAGGTATACTATCCATACCAAGAAAACCTGAAAAATAGGTAATAATTATGATTGCTTTAGACGAAAATCCAAGACTTAAAGGCATCCACCAAATAAGTTCAAAAGTAAGCTGCTAGCAGATACCTCCATACTCATCAAATATGTCCTCGGCAACTATCTGCTGGTTGGGATCATCTGGTTTGAAACCTCCACGAGGAGGACTGATTCCCGGCCTCTGCTTGAGCTCCCATTTTAGGGGCTGCATCAGTTGCCAAACATAATAAAATATATGTCAACGTTATATAATCTTTTGGGAGATAAAAAGTAGTACACATCTTCAATCTTCAAGTTACAATTTGCACAACACATAAAAATGCATTTCCCAAAAGCAAATTGAGTGCAATAAAGGATGGTGGGAGGCATGCTAAAAAGACTGCAGAAAATCTAAAATTGTCCAGCTAATCTTGAGTTTTCAAATTCTTCCTGAAATCATATTTTTCTGCCCTTCATCTATAAGAGGGAGTTTTTCTCATTTCCATGTTCTAAATTAGCTTTTTCATACAGATATGCATGTTTGGTTTTGATTATTTCACATAATCTCTCACTAGAACATTTTCACTTTCATCTTTGATAAAAGTAAAACTAGCTAACCCAAATACACTCATCAGAGATTGCAGATAGTCAACGATTGGTTGCAAGTGAATTTATGTTCCCGATGATCTTAACCTAATTAGAGATTGGCATTGAAATAAAGTAAGATAAGCAGAAATGACAATTTTGCACATGTAATTTTCAGCATATGCGACCAGTTTGTGATTAATTTTACCATGGCACAAGTTGTATTAATTTTATAAGATACATTGCAATTCAGTAGCTTCAAACAGTGAAATTGAATTGAAAAGACAAACGTATTATTTCTTTAATAAAAGAGTGAGGAAATAAAAGAATACACAAAGAACATCTACTTTCAAAATTGAAATTAATAAATTTGTCAACAAAAAATTATTAGAAAAATTTAACGAGACTAAACTCTACTGACACAAGTGTAAACCATTCACAAAGTTAGAGACTGAATTGTAAAATCTTCAAAACAATGGTTCACTTAAATTAGCAACTGACCTCAGTAGGATCTGTGTGAGCAAGGATGGCATTCAAGGGATCGTCTCTTTTCAATCTGCTTTCCTCACTAGGCATTATAATATCCTTCAAGGGACATTCACGATCGCCACTTTGGTGACCGTAGTTCCCACATCTTAAACATTTTACATTGCGTACTTCAACTGCAAAAGGTTTCACCCTGGCAGGAACTCCTGTTTCCAGTCTAAAAACCATTCAGTTACTAAAAGCACAATTAAATAGGTTTACAAAAGTTTATGGGGTCTAACAGCACCAATTAAATGTGAAGAGTTTTATCAATCTGTCAATACCAACAAACTGATCTAGGATGCACTTGATATACTACATATTTCGGACACCTTCAACACATATATGGTGATTTAACATGTACCACACATCCATGATGTAACAACTACAGATGATTTTTTCCCTATACCCCCACAAGTAAGAAATGCTCAAGTGTACTTGTTTTAAACTGAGGTGTTAACATCCAAACTTCTTAAAACGAGGAAGAAAGAATAGTTTCCTCTAGTGAATCTGTCACTTCCGATAAGTTTAAACTTCAAACCTAAATGTTAGGTTCACTAAAGAATGGCGTATAGCAATGAGCAAATTTTTAAACCTTAATTTCATCAGCTTGTACTGAAAAAAATAAAAAATAAAAACCCTTGGAAAGACCAATACGGCTACTCTATCCTTTCAAGTTTCGACATTGGACAGAATATAGAATCCATCTTTTAGAGTCTAAATTGGTATTTACTTCATAATTATCCTTATTTCAACGTTAAAATGTTTTGAGTCATACTCAAGTTATCCAAGTGATTCCAATGATAAATAATTGAAGTTCCACTCTGAGAACTGTTTGACCTATTTATTTTAACCCATAACTGAGACAACAACAAAATAACCTGATCTCCACAAGCAGCAAAAAATCTAATTTCCTAGTCTAAGACTCAATTATACTTCTGATTCACAACAAACGAAGCAACCCAACCAAATTAAAATAAGCACATCACCGTATAGTGTTTGAACATTATAAAACACATTCATCTCAAAACAAGAGGTTTCAATCCTAGGAAGAGCACTGCATACGCAGGCCAGGCAATAATACAAACACAAAATAACAGCAATTGACATACCTTGGTGCATTTTTAAGAACTTCAAATTCTTCTTCTGTCGGAAGAGGCCGCCCAAAAACATCCTTGGGCCTCGGTTTTTTCTTCGCTTCATTCAAATCCGTACTCTGTGGTCTAGGAGGCAATAAACACGAGTATATTCAATCATACAATAGCTAAAACCCAGTGGCAGAATAATTCCATCACTATTGAACAAAAAGTAAGCGACGGAGGAGGTACATGGAAGAGGAAGGTCCATCACGAGCATCATCGTGTTGAGGTCCCTTGTTCATGTCCTCTTGTTTCTTCTCATCATTCATTTCCGCAGCTTTGGCGCTTTCGGCGTTGTAACCCGGAGGACGAACGTACATGAAACTAACAGCTTGCATGAGCTCCACCTACACAAAACCCTAATTTCAAATAACGAGTCACGAAGAAAATGAAATCATGGAACACGAAGAGAGAGAATGCGATGCGAACCTTTTCCTTCTCCTTCTTGGAGATAAGATTAGTTTGGCGAAAGAACTCCTGCTCCTGCGCGAACTGGAACCGCAAAGAGAGGGGAATTAATTGGAAGATGAATTGCTATGGAATGGCATGAATCGAAGAAAACTTACCTCGCGAGAAACCTCTTCGGTGCGGCGTTGGCGATTGGCGTGGGTTTGTTCGGCGATCCACTTGCGGCGTTGGTTGGGATAAGAGAGAGGATGCCATGGCTTCTGGTTGAGATAGGAGTGGCTCCAGGCAGTGCCGGATTTGGTCTTGTAGTCAACTTCTCCGTTTGCGATTCGCTTGCTCAACCTTATGCCTCCTCCTTCTTCCCCCTCCATCGCATCGACTCTTGATTCTTCTTCACCCTCTGTCTCTTTAGCACTGTTTATGTTTCACACTTCTTCAACAACAGAACAGAATGATGAATAAAAAATACTGTAAAACCTCTCGTCAATTTTTTAAATCCAGAAGGGTCAATGAATTAGATATTAAACTGTTTTTCAAGTAAATAATTCAATATAACTTCATTTTACATTATTGAAAAATATGAGTATTTGATATAAAAAAAATATTAATATTTTAATTAGTTTTATTCTGAATTTTTTATTAAATAAAATAACACTTTTGTGATGTATTTTTTTCACATAAAAAAAAATTATTAAAAAAATACAAAAATATGGAACTAGACCAAAACATGTGTTATAAAAAACGATACATAAGTAGATTATATTTATTAATAAAGAATTTTAAAAATAGACTACTAGATGATCTAGCCTGTTATATTAAAAGAAAAGATTCACAATGAATAGATCATAAATTAGTCAGAGCATAAACCTGTTTTTCCCTTAGTAATTAAGACAAATATTTCATTGATTACGAAACATCCAATGAACATTAGTCCTAACAGTAAACACAACACAAACCAAAGTAGAATCACATTCTAGCCATACAAGACATTAGTAAGCCCAATCGTTTTAGCTTCCTCTATAGCATGTATAACCACATAAAATTCAGCAACTAGAGCCGTTTGAACTTCAACAAACTCAAAAATAAATTATCCCATACTCTCACGGAAAATACCTCCACATATTACAAAATCAGTATATCCCCTAGCAACCCCATCAATGCTGATTTTAACCCAGCCTGGTGAAAGAACTTTACCATTATGAATATTAATACAAAAAAACTTGATCACGTTGAAATCTAACATATCATTCTTCATTGAAGCTTTAGGCGATTTTTCCACTAGACAAGTTAAATCTTTAATAACCGAAATAGTCCTAGAAACTTCAATCTTATACTGAAAACGAGCATAATTCCTCATACGTCATATCATCCAAATAGAAAAAGTTATCACAACAAGTTTAATCAATTTAACCAAAAAACTATCATCACTCTTAATAAAAGAGAGAATAACATCCTTATTAGAGAAATGAAAAGTAGGAAAAATCTGTCGAACCCAACTCCAAATACGCAAAACATTAGAACATTCAAAAAATAAATGCTGAATAGATTCCTCGTGTTTTTCACAAAGCGTACACAGAGACCAAATATGCAGACCTTTATTTTGAATATGTTGATCTCTAGGAAGCCGCCCATGAAAAACTTTACAAAGGACAAGAGTTTTGGAAGGCGAAAGATACGAAGACCAAATAAATTTACCCTCAACCACAGGAAACTCCTAGATCCAAGAAAATAGTCCTAGCCGATATAAGAGTGAAACAACCAGACTCATCTAGAATCCAATTAGGAGTATCCTGTTTCGCCCTAATCATGATATGACTAAAAAGATGACGCATCTGTGTTGGATATGAAGTCGGGACCAATTGGGTTGGGCTGACTAGACACCATGTTTAATGAGTGAGCTTAATCATTGTGTCCCCTTTATTATCTCTATTTAAAGAGATCATTGTGCTTGTAATTTTGTACGCAACAGAAAAAATGAAAACATATTAGTTGCCCGTGTGGATGTAGGTTGCAGTTGGCATCGAAACACGTTAAATCTTGTGTCATTTATTTTTCTACAGTTGATTCGTGATTGTGTAAGCTGCTTCCGCATGCGTTTTTTTCCATCAAGTGGCATAAGAGCTTGGTTCGTTTACACACTAGAGATCCGATCAATAGAAATTAATCGACTTGAGACGTGAAAATAGCGGCTGCAACAGCGTCCCATATCTAGGGTTTCGCAGAGGCGACAACAACGTCCCAAAGTTAGGGTTTCGCAGGGACGACAACAAGGTCCCAAAGCTAGGGTTTTGCAAGGGCAACATCGACATTCCAAAGTTAGGGTTTCGCAGGGGTGACAACGACATCCCAAAGTTACGGTTTCGCAGGGGTGGCAACAACATCCCAAAGCTAAGGTTTCGCAGGGGCGACAACAATGTCCCAAAGCTAGGGTTTCGCAAGGGCGACAACGGTGTCCAAATGCTAGGGTTTCGCAGGGGCGACAACAACATCCCAAAGCTAGGGTTGCATGTGTGTTCTACAGGTCTGCTGGTTTGAGACGACACAAAGTGCAGTGCGACGGTGGTGACCAACGACGATGGTGGTGCGAAGCGCGCTAGTGCGGTGCGAAGTGCGAACAACGGTGTCCTAGCAGTTGTTGGTGAGTGATTTTGGGTGGTGCAATTTTTGTGTTCTTGATTTAAAAAAAAAAATAAAGATTGCCAAGATCTGGAAATAATTGTATCGAGTATCTCAACTAGTCGTTTGAGATAACAAACGACAGGAAGTTCCGAATTGAAAAATTTGATGGTACAGATTTCAGTTATTAGAGACTTTGGAAAGGTAAGACTAGCGGACGACAGAAAACTTGATGTTACGGGAATGGGTGGAAAATGCAAATTGAGGACTTGCTAGTTCAGTTATTGAGCACATCAATAAAATGAATTCGATCTTAGCCAGACTTACGTCAGTGGGCATTAAACACAATGATGAAGTTCAAGCTTTACTATTGATATCGTCATTACCTGACAGTTGGTCTGGAACGGCAACAGTTACCAGTTTAGCGGGACCTGATGGATTCACTTTTGAGAAGATTTGTGATCTCGTTCTTGGCGAGGACGTCAGAAGAAGGAGTTATGAGGAATTATCTAGTGAATCGCTAAATGTCATCAGAGGTAAGAGAAATATCAGAGGTAGTGGGAGCAA
>Ga0123342_1001596_pt1 | contig 38113 bp, 11 predicted proteins | sample Turbeawhitnodule_FD_89960 | JGI IMG/M metagenome (GOLD analysis project Ga0123342, IMG submission 89960) | Root nodule microbial communities of legume samples collected from Mexico - Turtle bean Mexico white nodule | ecosystem: Host-associated > Plants > Roots > Nodule | place: Mexico: Nepantla...
GTGGGATCTCCAACACACTCCCTCACGCCGAGAGTGATAGATAGAAGCTCGTGCGTGGGATAACATATTATGGGTGGTGGCCTGATAAACCCAACAAATACTCGCTAGGATAGGATCGAAATGGCTCTGATACCATATTAAAGAGTGGACTTTAAGCCTAACTCAACCCCATAAAATCGGCTCAATGAGGTGAGGATTGCACCCACTTATATACTATGAAAGGCTCTAATATCTAGTCGATGTGGGATCTCCAACACACCCCCCTCACGCTGAGAGTGATAGATAGGAGCTCGTGCGTGGGATAACATATTATGGATGTTGGCCCGATAAACCCAACACTCGCTAGGATAGGCTTGAAACAAAAACAATTTTTTACAAAGATTAATAAAAACAACTTGAATCTTCTGATTTTTATTAAATATACTTTTTTATTCAGAATTGTGATGTTCAATTTTATGCTATTATTTTAAATATTTTTAATTTGTTTAATTTAAAAAATAAGTTAATACAATCTATCCTATCAAATTCATGGTAACCTTTATTGTAAAGTCTAGTAACATTTTTTTTATGCTAGATGTCATTTTTGTTAATAAGTTCACTTTGAGTCATCAACCTAACATTCTAAAGAAAGACTCTGCATTATTTTCATACCAAAACACATATATGCAATAATCACTCACAGGATTATCTATCCAAAGCAAGACTAAGCATTATTTATACACCAAGACACGTATATGTAATAGATACTCAAACAAGGATTAATTATATACAATATCAGTATGTAGTGACCTCTCTCTCATTGTCTATATACTCAATGGTGACTGAATTCACAATAGAGTCTCAATATTTGGACAATTCATACCAACATCATTTTTCTTCACAATATCATAGCTTCAAAAGAGGCCTTTTTTAGAGAAAAAAAAAATCTGAAAAATCATAAATATTTACAGAAACTAAGTACACCAAAATATATACGGTTTAACGGTATATTCCACAAAAAATCATCATACTCCAAAAAAATAAGCAAATACCAAACACAAACAAAATGTATTACCTTTGGTCACCAATACCACCACCCAACCACTGTCAAAACAGTCGCACCCACGATGACGACCAATCACTGTGGAAAGACGTGCACCCACCACCACGACCAACCAGCTCAAAACAGCCACACCCAAGACGACGACCAACCACCGTGAAAAGAGGCGCACCCACCACGACCACCACCAACGGTTGAAGAGAAAGCTTGAGGAGAAGGTGTAAGAGGATGTGGAGGAGAAGAGGGAAAACGACAACGAACTCAAAAAGAAAGTGAAAGAGGTGCAACCCCAATTTCTAACCTAATTTCACAATGCGACCAAGGGACTCAAATATTATATTTTCAGAAATTTTATTGGGCCCCACAACAGAAATAAAATATTATTATCTTTGTCACATCAACGGTTGTATGTTGGAGCAATGTATTTGTGGTTGTTCAACCATCATTCTTCAATTAAAAGTTGCATTCTCAGAGTTCCAAATCTATTCCCAGTCCAGCAGAAAAATTTAACTTTTAGAAAAATAAAATAAAGCTCTTGTGTACACTGCTTGGAGTTCATGTTTACCTAGCTTGTTAAAACTGCTTCTTCCTGTACTTTCATCACTCCTTCAACCACCTCTATAAATTTTTAAATTCTCAAAAAACTTCTTCACTAAAAAGATAAAATAGAAACAATGTTTTACACTACGAATTATATAATCTAGAAGTCAAAAGTTATAAATTCTAAATTAAGTACTCTAAAACCTATTTAACAACTCAAAATACCGGATTATGTAATACAGAACTTATTTAAGAAAATAAACTTATTAGATTACATAATTTGGAATTCAAAAATTACCACCTTCGAATTACATAATTCGGTACTGTTAGTTTTTAATTTTTGACTTCCGAATTACGTAATCTAGTAAATTTATTTACTTAAATAAGCTCTGGATTGCGTAATCCGATATTGTATGTTATTAAATAAGTTTCGCATTATGTAATCCAGAAGTTGTAATTTTTGACTTCCAGATTACATAATCTGAAAGCTGTAATTTTTTACTTCCAAATTATGTAATCTGAAATCTGTAATTTTTTTACTTCCGAATTACGTAATCCATAGTATAAAACATTACTTTTATTTTTTACTGAAGGCTAATTTTAGAAATTTACAAATTTATGGAGGTGGCTGAAGAAGTGATGGAAGTGCAGGAAGAAGCAGTCCTTGTAAAAATTGTACAAATTTACGGTGTTTCTTTCTGCACCCTAATAAATTTCTTCCTACACTCATCACTTTCAAAGAAGACTGTTTTACCCTTATGAAAATGACTTCCAATCTCATCATGTATATATATAACTATGTCAACCTCAATCTTTTTTAATACTTCCCAGATATTTCTCAGCCAAGGTAGTTGATAATTTTGGGATCCTACCTTAGTTTATGAGGTTGTAGTGTAATAATCTAAACCTTCTCAATTTACCCTACCATATATAGTACAATTAGTATAAGTATAATAGAAAAACTTCCTAAAGTACAAAAGAGAAGTAAAAAAACTAAATTTAGGAAAAAATAATTCATGATGACCAAAATGACACATGTATTGATAAGAAAAGGAATTGTAACTCTCCTTACCAAATCATAAATGAAATTATTAACTTCATTAAATACTAAATAGTTAAGTTAGTTTTTGATGTTCTTTAACTACTTCACTCTAAAATATACTACATGTTTCTAGATTATTATAGAAAACGTTCATTTTTGTAAGGGAATTTTAGTAAAAGCATTTTTAAAATATTTGGATATTCTTAGATCATTATAGAAAATCTTTCTTAAAGAGAATTTCTATTCCAATATATAACACAATATTTTATTTCAAAACAGATTTGAACTTTTATTTTATAATTAATCTCTAAACTCCTAAGTTTTCTATTTTGTTATTGTCCCTCTCAGAGGAATTTTTTACGTATTTTACTTTCTATAGTTTTTCATTGAGGAATCTTTTGGATTTTGGAATCATCGTCGACGTCGTACTAGTAAAATATTATTGTGAAATTGACGTAACATGGTTATGCCCCTACAAAAGATCCTATATGATTCCTAACATGATGTTCACGAGAGCGTTATCTTCCACCTCATTATAATAGAAACAACGTTGTCCCCTACAATGTTGTGCCCCACAATGTTGTCTCCACTTCTAATTCTATGCCTTGCTATTCCTGTGTTTTTCTCCTTCTTCCTCTGCCGCAAAACCTTGAACAACCCACCATTTCCACCTGGTCCCAAAGGCCTTCCCATAATAGGGAACCTTCATCAGCTGAATACCTCTGCTCTTCCTCTTCATCTATGGAAATTCTCAAGAAAATATGGCCCAATATTTTCCCTCAAATTAGGTTTAAGGCCAGCCATTGTTGTTTCCTCTCCTAAACTTGCCGAAGAGGTAATGAAGGATTATGACCTTCAGTTTTGTGGGCGACCTAGATTATTTGGCCAACAGAAACTGTCTTATAATGGGATTGACATTGTCTTTTCCCCATACAATAGTTACTGGAGAGAAATGAGAAAAATTTGTGTATTTCATATCCTTAGCTCCATTCGTGTCTCTAACTTTTCCTCAATAAGACACTTTGAGGTCAAGCAAATGATGGGAAAAATATCCATGCATGCCTCATCTTCTAAGGTTACAAATTTGAGTGATGCACTCATGTCCCTCACCAGCACTATCATATGCAGAATTGCCTTTGGGAGAAGGTATTGTAAGAGACATGGAGAATACTACTCTTCACACTCAAACAAACTCACTTAATTTTGATTTCTTATATTCTGCAGTTGTGAAAAGTAACATTTTTCTTCTAAATTTTAGACTAAAATGAGTGACAGATGTACTTTCAAAACTGTTTTCTAAGTTATACCAAGTTTAATCAAATGTTTCACAATTTTTAGTATCATATGTGTTGTTCCATTTTCCACCAGGTATGAAGATGAAGGAACAGAAAGGAGCATGTTCCATAGGCTACTGAATGAGTGCCAAGCCATGTTGGGCATGCTGTTTTTCTCAGATTATATTCCTTTCTTGGGTTGGATTGATAAACTCAGAGGACTACGTGGTCGTCTTGAACAGAATTTCAAGGAGTTGGATACGTTCTACCAACAAGTCATTGATGAACACATGGATCCCAACAGAAAGAAACCAGAGAACGAGGATTTAATAGATGTCTTACTTCAACTCAAAAAGCAACGTTCGTTTTCTGTAGATCTCGAAAATGATCATATCAAAGCTGTGTTCATGGTTTGGAGTTCCTTCCCTTTCCTCATTTAATTTATCTACTTGAGATAGACCATTTAATTTAAATATTGTGTTTAATTAAAACTTTGTTAGAAGTTAAAATTTTTACTCCATTTTATCCATATAAACTTCAATATTTTAGTGTTAGCAGAACTAAAATATTTTAGTGTTAGGAGAACTAACAAGTGACTTATTTGGACCCATATAAACCTTATTCATGGGATCTCCGATGACAAAGGTTGGGTTCCATCTTTTGTTTTTTTTTACAAGTGACTTGAGTCTCATTCCCTTTGATGTTTCTTGATTCTTCCTATGGTTTTGTCAGAGAATGTATTAGATTCATTTTGACTTAACATAATTAATGGAAATTGTTTCACTCTTTATAAGCTACTTTATCAAATTATGTCTCAAATGTGTATGTATGTTCTTTCCATTCTAAGTTTTGTTTTTAGATATAGTTATTGTTGTTTGACAATCACAATGCATTGATACAAATGATGTTGGTTTCATTCCTAACGAAATATTTGCTACGAAGTTTTTCAACCACTCAACTTAACTTCCAGCTATTTCAAAAACAAAAAACTTTGATTCCATTGTTGATCTTGCAATAATTGTTTGCACGACAGATTTCCATGTAATTGCACCACCTCAAGTATAAACATATAACCACAAGTGAATTTTGTCTCATCTGAATCAGAGATCTAGTTAGCATCATTGTATTCTTTTAGCAAAACAGGAAATTCACTATATTATATGACATAATCTATTGTACCTCTTAAGTATTTTATAAGTTTTGCAAGTGCATCCCAATGATCCTAATTAGGATATTAAGTGTACCTACTCAATCTTTTTACTGCATATAATGTCTGGTCTAGAAAAGTTCATTACAAGCATTAAGCTCCCGATTATTCGAACATAGAGACTGAAAAATAGGTTATCCTATATTTTTCTTTAATTAAGAGTTAACATCATAAGAGATGTCTACTGATTTAAAGTCATATAATAGCTAAACTTCCTAAAAAAAAATTCAGTATATTGTTCTTGAAATAGTAATATATTATTTTCCTTCCTCATGACTCTAACTCCTAAAATCACATTTGTTTCACCCTTATCTTTCATTTAAAACCTCGACCCAAGAAAACTTTTTGTTTTAAAAACTATATTATCGTTTGTAGCAAAAGTTAACATGTCATCCATATATAAACATATATAATGAATTTAAGTTCACTTCTTAAAAATTGTAGTTAAATTTAAAAGCTTATTTATCAAAATAACTTGGATCAATTATGAATTGTTGATTTCTTTTCTACAGAATATGCTTGTAGCAGCAACGGATACAACTTCTGCTACAACGATCTGGGCTATGACCGCACTGCTAAAAAATCCAAGAGTAATGAAGAAAGTTCAAGAAGAACTTAGGAATTTGGGGGGTGAAAAGGATTTTCTACATGAAGATGATATTCAAAAGCTTCCCTATTTCAAGGCTGTGATAAAAGAGACACTGAGACTTCATCTACCAGCACCCCTACTTGTGCCAAGGGAAACAAATGAACCATGTATTTTAGAGGGCTATGAAATTCCAGCCAAGACAATAGTGTATGTGAATGCTTGGGCTATTCATAGAGACCCTAACACTTGGAAAGACCCAGAGGAGTTTTTACCAGAGAGGTTCTTAGATAGTACAACAGATTTTCGAGGGCAAGATTTTGAGTTCATTCCATTTGGTGCTGGACGTAGAATTTGCCCTGGTATGCTTATGGCAATTGCTTCATTGGATCTTATTCTAGCCAATCTTCTCAGGTCATTTGATTGGGAATTACCACCCGGAATGAGAAAGGAAGATATTGATACTGAAGTGTTGCCAGGCATTACTCAGCATAAGAAGAATCCTCTCTATGTTTTGGCTAAGTTTCGAGTCTAAAAGTTTGATTAATAAGATGTGTGTAATTTAGTGTTTTGTTGTTGTTTTGTGTCTTTTAGCTGCATGTGATAATATTATGTTCAATCCCTATTCCAGAATATGTCTTTTTATTGTATGATTAAATTTAGATATTGATTTTGGTTGTATGTACAATGAGATGAGAAATGTGTCCCTCTTTGTATTTTGTATGAATGGTCAATGAATATCATAAAATTATTGAAGTAATAGTAATGAACCGAGTGATATGTAGCAATGGAGGAATTTATGTACTTGTGCTGGTATTAGAGGTCAATAAAAAAACATTTATGTATTTTCATGAGATTAAGACAAGTATTAGAGGTCCATAAAAAAACATTTATGTATGTTCATGAGATTAAGACAAAAGACTCACTTAATAAAGTTAAAACTTTTTTTTTCTTTTAAAAGAAAATTACTTCGTATAATTGCTAAATAAAGAATTATCCTAAGAAAACTCCTAAATTTACTAAATAAGTATTGTATAATATAAAGAAAATATAAGATGATTCGGGACTAGACTAAAATCTATGGAATTGACCATCAAAAGAAAATAATGAAAAATAGTTCTTATTGTGTTGTACGATTCCAAGGAGTCTCGGTCAAGACTTTAATTGAATATTTGCCGAATAACGTGACTGATGTAGTCCTTATAAATGTCATAAACATCTTTTAATACAAATGATTAACGTAATTACGGTACAAAATTTTATCTAAATTTCCAAGGTTAACTCAATAATATACCTTAATTTTGGTCTAGTGTCAGGCCATCATAATCCTGTAAATCAGCACAGCAACCAAGGCACTATTACACTCAACTTTCTCATACTGAACACTGACTTAGACATCGGAGTACCTTTTACAAATATATCATCTACACCGATCGAAGATCGAAGACCATACGATATCCTTAACTAGAATTAGCAACCATTTAAAAAGCTTAATGAAGGATTGGGACATTTTCAATCTTTTTGTAAGTACACTTATTTTTTAAAAAATATAATTGTTGAAGTATGTGCTTCAAGAGTCATCTCAACACAAAAATCTCTTAAAATCTATAAGAAAATCATGGTATTATTATGAAAAATACAACTACAATAAAGTCTGGGTTATCTTTTAAGAATTTCTCAGTTTTTTTTATCAACAAAAAATTAAACGATTAAATGAATTAAAGGGTTAAGACTTTTTTTTAAATGTTGCATTTAATTCATGAAATAGGGAGAAAGATCTATCTAGTTCACTTTAATGAAGACAAAATAGGAAAAGGGTTAAAAGTATATTAAAAAATGTATCATGAATTTTTGAGATTTTTCCAAGAAAACTTAACTTCTGGAAAGAGTAAAACTTCATATATGAATGATGAGATGTAATTTATTTATTTTTAAATGTTTTATGTATATTTGTGCATTAAATAGTTTATGTATAGATTTTATAGAGTGAAAGTAAGACGCATAAGAATTTATTTCACATTTTAAATTTTAAATTTTAAATTTTAAATATCATGTTAAAATTAAAATAATTTTTTAATTGAATATTAGTTTCTTAAATTTAATTAATTTTTTATTCTATAAGTATAAAATTTTGTTTCTATAAAGCAAAAATGTTCATATTCATGTGTTATTATATATTTAGTTAAAAGGATGTATATTATTCTTTATACTTCAATGAAAAATAATCATACCCATTTTCTGTATTTTCATAATTTCAATGGTTGTAAAATATAGCTACGAAAAATATATTTTAAAAAAAGGAATAAAAGTACATTTAAAATAATATAATTATTATAATAGAATATATAATTTATCATAATAATTAAAATACTTATCTATATATAATCAATAATTCTGCATTTTAATTCATTTCACTTTTATTTCTCTTTGCTAAATAAACTCATCGAGCATCCACGTTTGTCACCATCGTTGTCTCGTCCTATAGTGCAATTAGTGAGGTGATAAAAACCATATTAAAGGACAATTTCACTCAAGATAAAATAACCTTACAAAAATGTAATACTCAATTATGAACTCTTAGGGCAGTATCACCATAGACTTCAAAATATAATTACAACACAATAAAAAAACCATATAAAAAATTAAAGCTCATAGAACTCACCTTTCAAAGCAAATGGTGGTTAAAGTTCCAACTCCACCAAAATCAGAGGGAGAGAGATCTCCAAACCTCAAAAAAAAAAAGGATCAATCAAAGAAGTTTTTTATAAGACACTTAAAGAAGAACACAAGATTTTACAGTAACAACATACAATAAAACACGAAAAGAGATTTAACACCAACGTTCAATCCCAACATGGAATTCCCCAAAAGACTTTTTTTCAACATGCTTGTAGGTTTCAATGCGTCCTGATCTTTAGTTTATCTTTAAAATCATTATGTATATGTAAATCTTCAATCATTAAGGCTTGATATTGTTTTCCTCACTAAATGTGTGAATCACATGTTGTAGCTTCTTCGTTTTAAACGCTCTTAAAGAAAACTTTTCCAAATCTTTGCTAAATTTATGTTGTAGTGACACCTATTATGTTTTGGAGATTTTTCTCTTTTTTCTAAAGGAGTCTTCGCATGTGCATTCAAGGTTCTAGACTAATGGATTCATCTCAAGGTTTGATTACAATGATGATGTAACAATTTTGCATCTAGTAAGTACCATAAAACTTTGTAGTTTATGAATAATTTTACCTAGGCCGTACACGTGAGAACCAAATGTTCTTACGAGGAAGAACCGTGATTCTCTCAAGGTGGAAAGAGTGGTACTTTGAGGAAATTGAGCTTAATTATTCGAGAAAGGGTCACCAAGTTGTTAATGAAGATTGAAAGAAGATTCACCTACAAAAGATTTTCCGATATTCAAGTCAGTAAAAACTGATAATATATAAGAATATGAATGTTTAAATGAAAAAAATTGTATATACATATAAATATTCAAATTATAAATAATATAAATTATGTTCACGAATCTTCGAATATCTATGAGACAAGAAGTACAATATAACTTCATGTATTCACCACCATTGTAAAAGTACAGTATTAGGAAATATTCAGAAATTATCTTTTATTATTTTATAAAAAAATAAAACTTAATAAAATCTGATTTTTGTAGGATCTAAAAATAAAATCAAAAAGAACATAAATATGATTAACAAAAACAGTTTTTTACAAAGATTAATAAAAACAACTTGAATCTGATTTTTGTTAAATATACTTTTTTATTCAGAATTGTGATGTTCAATTTTATGCTATTATTTTAAATATTTTTAATTTGTTCAATTTAAAAAATAAGTTAATACAATCTGTCCTATCAAATTCATGGTAACCTCTATTGTAAAGTCTAGTAACATTTTTGTTAATAAGTTCACTTTGACTAATGACGTTTGAAAAAAACAGTATATTGACTCATTTAAAATAAAAATCAAAGTAAAAATACTCAACCCAATTAAAAAAAAAGCATTCTAATACTAAAATAAAATAGCTTAATTATTTATTTTCAATATGTATATTTTTGAATTTCATATTAAAAATGTCTTATTTATATTACGGATACGAATATCCAAAAAAATTAATGAGAAAATAAATATTTCCTATTCAGATATAGGGTGTAAATAACAATTAATCAGGTGCAGATAATTAGCCACACATTTTTGTTGGGCCCTGGTTTTTGAAGGCATCATAGGGGTGGCGCGTGTGTTAGGGCGTCACCATGGCCAATCTCTTTCTACCTCTCAACTCCTGTTCTCTACCTCTAATTCAAAACCCTAATTTCTCTTCTCTTCCAATCAAAATCAGCCCACGCCACTCTCCTTTACGAACGCTAGAACAGCATCGCACCCCATTGGTTCGTTCATTGAAGGAAGATTCCAACCCTGAAACAGTTCAAGGTACGTTTCTCTCTCTCTCTCTGCTGAGCTGATTCACTTGTCAAAAAATTTAATTTTGACTGTTAATTTTTTTTATCAGATGGCGAAGTGAAAAGTGTAGGAGTCAAAGTTGCGCTGTCCATGTTGAGATTCTACAAGAGTAATGTTTTTTTCTCTCTCATCATTTCTATTATAATTTTGCAGTGCTTATTATGTATTGTGTTGTATCTGCCTTTTCACTTCTTTGTTGATGAAGTGTGTGTTTGGTTTGTTTATTTTTATTGAGGTGTGTTTAAAATATTTATTGTAAATTGAAAATATGTGTTATATGTTAAAGAATATTTATTTACTTTAATTTTTAATTAAAAATAATAAATTTATATATTTATAGGTATTTATTTATTAGACATTTTATTATATAAACAAAAGAGTAAATAGTTGGTTGAGTGCAGATATGTTAATTTAGTGCAGTAAGAAAAAAATACACTTTTAGTACAAAAACTTGATAATTGTTTGAACTCCTTTAATAATTAAAGTAATTGAACACATGTTCTTCTTATCATTAAGGTAATTGAACACATGTTCTTCTTTAGTAACATTCAAGTGTGTTTATCTGAGAGAAGATTAACATTAATACGTAACTATCATTCACAGAATTATTAAGGATTTTAAATTTTAAATTTATAAAGCAAAATACAAAAGGTAAAAAAGTGATAGTATTAAAGACTAAAAATAAAGACTGATTCAATTACCTTGAATTTTTTTGTATTAGCACTGTAATTTGATTAAGTTTTGTCTACCCAAACATGCTATTGTTAATGTGTGCAGGGGAAATTTCACCAATTTTGCCAAAGAGCTGTCGCTACGTTCCTACATGCAGTGAATATTCCATGGAGGCTTATAAGAGATATGGAGTGGTGAAGGGTACGGTTTTGACTGCGTGGCGTCTCTGTAGATGCAATCCCCTTGGTATTGGATCCACCAATTACTTTGATATACTTATTATTTTGTTCTGATTTTAAGTTACATATTTGGCTTTAAACGTGTTACAAGTTAATTCGTTATATGTGTTCAGGTGGGCATGGTTATGATCCACCTAGATGGTTTGGTGAGGCTAGTCTACCAGAAGATTTTGATGACTGATTGAAATGTGTGGCTGATTCTATGGTGTTCATCACTGCTGACTAAACATTTTGAAGTTCTTTGATGTGGTAATGTGAGTTTGTAGTGATTTTGCATTTTCCTTTCCTGTGTGACTTTGTTTGTACTAATGCAAAACAACTTCTGTTCTTACCACGTCAGAGAATTTGTATTAAGAAGAATTATATCTGTGATCGGAATAGAGCTGATGGTAATCAAATTGAACATATTTGTACATCCAAAGAGAAAACTGTGTTGAAACAAAGAGAGATCTGCACATTGAATATCGTAGATTTGTACTTTATGAAGTATTTTTTAAAATCCAACATCGGGATAATCATCTGCATGAGGAATGTCTTAGATGTGTTATGTCAATCATAATGAGACTCATAGTTGGTGTAGTTTTATGTTTTATATTAGAGGAATGCTAGTGACACGTATATTTTTTGGGTTTGGAATTTTTTAAATCTTTCATATCATACTATTCTGAACACATGATTCAATTATAAGTTAGAACTTTTGTTGGTTTAATTATAACATATTATCATATTTCAATCTTACCGAAGAAGAGTCTTCTCTTTGATAAAAAGAAAAAAGATCATAACTGATAAATTGAAGTGTTATTTTTTGGTTTATGTGCTTTATCTGATGTAAAGTATATGATCAAATATTCCATAGAATATAATACATTCAAGCATTATTTTCTGGTTACTTCATTTACTCACTGTTAATGCACAGTAATATTTAGTGCCTGGGATCTTATAAATATGCTGTGAGATTGACTTTCCTTTCTTACTTGTTTTTTAGTTAATTTCTAGGCTAAATTACAGGTGGCTTTTGAAGAAAAAGATTGTTATTTAGTAACTTACTGCTGGGAAAAACTATGAGCTTCCTCATGCTGAACTAAGAAACATAACCAGTGCTGATTTTGTGGAAGTCTTTCTTCAGGTATTCTAAACTCGTATGTGGTAATTGAGAATTGTATGCTCTCCTCTGTTTCGGTCATTTATGTCATTCAATATGTTTCAGTCCCTGGTTCCTTGCTAATTGCTAACACTATTTTCAATTAACTAAATGATGAAAATAGAACCTATGAAGCTAGACACATCTCTTGAATGGTGTGTTCTTGTGTCCAACATGTATTCGGGCACTGATACGCGTATGACACGTGTAGGTGAAGTGTGTAAATTAAAAGATATTTTTTAGGTCTTTGATAATTAGGAGTATTTAAATTATATATGTATTATTGGGAATATTTTTATTTAATCTCCTATCATATCTTTATATAAGTGAGATTTGTCAAAGGTGTTAATTTTTCATTAAATGAATTTCACTAAAATGTATTTTTTATATGATGATGATCTTCTGTTATATAATTCATAATGATGTCCCTTCTAATCTGTTTTGAAAAAAAACATAAAATGAAAACAATCATCATCTTCTTTGTCTGTCTCGTTAGACCTACCAAGTTGTCAAACACCATTTACTTGAAAGATATTTAATTTATTCATAGTTTTCTTCTCAAAGTAATGATTCATCCTAACATTATTGTTGCATCATTTGACAAGTCCAACCCACACACCTACATGATCCTTGTTATCAAAATGTCATACAACAGAGGCATGTTGTTATCTCGACATTTTATCATGTGTTGCATGATGTAATGATGCCAATTAATCAATATATCATTTCCTATGTACCATAAGTCGAAAATATCTTCATTCAAGAGTTGTGCAAAGTTACTACTTTGAGAACACAACATATGCATCTATATGTAATGTAGTAGTCTGTCATTTATATTCAAATTATTTACATTTTTGACATTTTCACTTGTATCTCTTCACAAATCATGGATGATAACACCACTACTCGATCAAAATGTATTCCTTCAAGGATGATACCAAGATTAACTTAACACCATCATACTTTAGATTTTTCTTGTTCATCCAATCCATTTGTCTTATTTCAATTCGTTTTGAGTTAATTTCAATAAAAAGGTCGCCAATAGTTGTGAACTTAAGATTTGTATAAAAGACTCTCACCAAGTTCTCATAATATGGAAGTTTCATTCTAAGGAATGGTTGTAATCCTTGGAAATTCAAATGATTTTGAAAAACCTTGGTGTGGCGAAAAATGGAAAATGTGACTTTCGATGATAATAACACTGGTTTTCCATTAAACATTTTCTCATAAACCACCATTTGCCATTTTGTACTAAAATATATTGAATAATCAAGAACATTTTCAATCTTCGTCTCTTGGGTAGGAGAAACTGCATCATTAGATGTTAGAGTTTTACTCTAACTGGTTCTTTAACTTTTCATGGATGATGATGTCATGAATAATGCAATTATAATATAGTATAAATAAATTAAATATTGATGACAATAAATATGAAACACAATTTAAAGTAAACCAAAGTGATTAAAAATTCTTAAACATAATAGTACAATTTATAAAACAAAATACTCAAGTTCGATTGTTGTATATTAAAGTCATCAAACAACACAATAACACAAGTTTTGAAACACAATATTACAAGTTTTAAACATAATACTACAAGTCTTGAAACATAATACTACAAGTTCTGAAACAGAATTATCTAATAAAAAACACACACATATATATATATAAATAAGATAACAACTTAAATCGAATACCGACACAAAATAAAAGTTAAAGACATGAAATCAATGTTGAGTCATAAATGCAAACAACTTTGTGATTCAACATGTAGTTCATCATGAATATTCAGCTCCATCAGTATAGCCTAAATATTTGACTCAGAGAAGTGGTACGATGACGACATTGATGGTATACATGTTGACCATATAAGTTGTTTCTTTATCTAATTTCCCCAACTACATCGTCTGATGCAGTTGCTTGTACACGAACAATATCAACCAACTTTGAGATTGTATGATTTCAATGGTTAGTGGAGAATACACATTATTGAATATTTACAGAGCAAAATGTTTATCAATTTCATCTATGGTTGGACCATTTATTTTTTATCCTCGAGACGAAGATGTGCCACTAGAGGCTGCAAAAGGCACGAACAAAATGTTTGATGGAGTGTCACTTGATTGAACACGTGGGGCAAGTGACTGGGGGACATCAACATCTACAACTTCAAACTTTGATTGCTCAGGATATATTCCATATTATTGTCAGTTAGTTGTGTTTGAAGGTGAATTCACCTGGCAGGTTGTCTTCACCCGACTTTCGGTGACTCTGTCATTACACCACAAGTCATTCATTAGATTATAATAGCGGATGATCAACATGTACACCATCAATGTCACCATACATCGTACCAGTTTTCTAAGTCTAATATTTGGGTTATGTTGGTGGATGACTAATATTGTGTATCATAACTTCTAGTATAGTGTTTCAGAACTTGTAGTATTATGTTGTTGAATGACTTCAATTGGGTTTCATAACCTGTACTGCTGTGTTTAAAAACTTCTAATCACTTTGGTTTACTTTAAATTATATTTTTGTCATCAACATTTAATATATTTATATTAGATTATAATTGCATTATCCATGAAAAGGGAAAAAAATCAGTAAGGGTAAAACTCCAACACATAATGATGCAGTTTCTCCTACCCAAGGAACGAATATTGAAGACATTCTTGATTATTCACAATATTTTAGTACAAAACATCAAATGGTAGTGCATAAGAAAAGGTTTCATGGAAAACCTGTGTTATCACCGAAAGCCACGTATTTTCCATTGTTTGTCGCATTAGGGTTTCAATTTTAAAACCATTTGAATTTCTAAGGATTACAACCATTCTTTGGAATGAAACTTCCATATTATGAGGAATTGGTGAAAGTCTTACACAAATCTTAAGTTCATAACTATGATGATCTTTCTATTGAGATTAGCTCAAAACGAATTCAAATAAGTGAATCATGGCAAATTTGAGGTATGATGACGTTAAGTTAATTCTTAGTACCATCCTTGAGGGAGTAAATTTTGATTAAGCAGGGATGCTATCATGCATGATTCGTGAAGAGTAAGTAGTTTGAATATAAATGACAGACTACTACATTATACATGGGTGCACATGTTGTGTCCTCGAGGCAGCAACGTCGCACAACTCTTGAATAAAGATATTTTCATGTTATGATACATAAAAAATGATATATTGATTAATTGGTCTCATTACATCATGCAACACATGATGAAATGTCGAGATAACAACATTCCTTTGTCATATGCCATGAATAACACAGATCATGTAGGTGTACGAGTTGACTTGTCAATGATGCAACAATAATGTTAAGATGAAATCATTACTTTGGGAAGAAATTAAATATCTTTTAGGTAAATGATGTTTGACAACTTGGTAGGCCTGACGAACTAGACGAAGATGATGATAAAAATCTACCATTATCAGAAAACATGTTCAAGGTGATCAACCTCAGTCCGCAATCTCCCATGATGTCCAAATGTTAACCCAAATTTGGGACGAGATACAAAACATCAGGAAAGTATGACCACCATGAGGTTGGATAAAAATACATGTTTGGACATATTCAACACATGTTTTGATAGGGTTGATGAAAGATCGAATGAATCAGATTGAACATCATCAACGCTAATTATTGTATTATGTTATTGTTATTTTTCATGTTGAACATTGTTATTTAATATTCAAGTTTTATTGTTAGGCATTATCATTTAATATTCATTTGAATGCATGTTTTGCAACATTTTCTTTACATTATCTCATTACCTTTTTTGGAGAATCGAGAGCATTGCTTCAACGATCTTTGATGTCTACGTATCACTCGTTGTCATCATGTAGTTGTACAAGCTATGGTGTGTAGAACCCTTGTATTTTTACCCATGGTGGTGGGTACACGATTGTCTTCATTGCACCTATTTGTGATTGTGGAAATTTTGTTTTGATAATAACTAAAAAAAATGTTTAAAAACAATTTTGGGATTGTCCTAAGTATAGGGTAACATTTATCCATTTTGGGATTGATGAAAACTTAACAATGTTTTAAAGTTATTGATTGTTTTCATTTTATGTTTTTTATTTGAAAACAGATTAAAAGGGGCAAGATTAAAAGGGGCATGGTCCTAGACTGTAACTTTTTCAAATGGTGTATTGAAGATGTTGGTGATGAAAGATATGCAATTTCTGTCAAACAAAGAAATATAATGTCATTTAGAAAACCTTTGAAGGAAAACCTTTGAAGGTCTCCACACAAAAAGGATTCAGATGTTGTTTGTAGAGGTGTTTTATTTTTCTAATTAACAAAATAATGTTCTTAGTTTTGTTAAAATTTTCATGACATGAACATATTTCTCTTCGAATTACATTAATGTATATTTTCCTTAAATCAATGACCATTTCATATTCATCCCATATTTTATTTTGTCCCATTAAACAAACTTCAGTGCACCACAACCTTGTTCGTAAAAGCATCCGATATTTTATTTTTATTTATTTATTTTTATTTTACATTATTTAATTTAATTTATTTATAATTGTAATTTTATAGTTTTAATTAACGTACACAAAAATTATCTCATTTCATTTTTTAATTTTTTTATACACAAGAATAATTTGTAATATTATATTTTACATCATTAAAAAATAATTCAAATTACCTTTCAACCATTACATCATATTTCAATAAATTTCTTTAAAGATTCACTATAATTTATTCTAATTCAAACATATCAAATTTTCTTCTCAAATCTCCACACTTCTACTTCACATCCTTATTTGCACTCATGCAGACAAAACATTCACGAAATTAAAACTGAAACACTTTATTTCCAAAATTTAAAATATTATTAATCCTTAAACCTATAAAATTATAAATGAGAACATTAACTAGTTATATTCGTCATGTTTTTAACAATTTAAACAAATCATCTTTCCTTTTATTATAAGAACACAATTTCTCTGTTTTCAGTAATAATTAAATAAAACATACTAAAATAAAGAAAGTTAGTTAACTTTATTAATTATTTGTAAAAGTATCTCATAAAGTGTTTGTATGAAAAAGTAATTGAAAATATAGTTTCAATTAATTAAAACATATTTTGAAAATAGACAAAGATAATTAAAATTTATTTATATTGAGTTCACAACAGTCGAATTTGAAAAAAAAAAGCATTATAAAGTTAACTATAATACCTTTTTATTTATGTTTGTAGGTGAATGGAAAGAATGAAACAAAAGACATCACAGGATAGACTAAAAGGTACAACATTACAAACATTAATGTTTTCATTACATAAAGGGAATGACCAAACTTAACCAAATTATCCCAAGTACAATAACATAAAAACATTTTTCAAAGGGTTAATTAAATTTTTAGTTCCATAAATTTAAGATAAATCTAACTTTGGTTTTCAAATTAAAAAACTTATTTTAATCTCTCAATTTTTTTTTTGGTAATTTCTGAATTTTAAGGATAAAAGTAGTTTTAAAAGAATCATAAAGTTTGATTCCTTCAATATATTACCCAAAGACTGAAAAGATAATTTTTCAAATTTGAGAGACTAAAATAAAAGTTTAGAAAACCAAAACTAAATTTATCCAAAAATTCAGAACTAAAAATTATAATTAATTCTTAAATTTATTAATGATAATAGAAAGGATCATTCTTGCAGTTCTCAAGCTACAACTGATGTCTCCATTGCAAGCTTCTCAGTCCCAGGGTATGCAATAACTTGTGCTTTTATTTCAGTCTCCCATAGTTCAGGCACTGCCTCCTTAAGGTTGTGAATGCTTTCCATGGCATAATCAGCACCTTTAACCCTGTGGGATTTACCAACCTGAATGTTGCAATCAATGAGAATATATATAGTCTAAAACAAATTACTAAATGGTGGGTTCACACTCATTTAAAGGAAATCCAACAATGTTAAGGAAACTCCCTCTTACAATCTTTATTATATTACCACAGTTTCACCTTTTTTTTTCTTGTTTTTTACAATCTTTAATGTAAGCTACATCAAGATAGGTGGTTTTTTTTTATTTTTTTAAAACCAAATATGATAAATATACTAATTTGATACCAACATTTACTTTGTTACTTTTCTTAATCAAAACTGGTAACATGTTAATTCAAAAGTAATGCAGATAATGGCAGAAACCAAATTAGTGAGTTTGTACTACACAGCAAAGTTCCCAACAATGACATACCAGCACAGTGTGAAGACCCACTCGTTTTCCAGCTTCTATGTTGCGGACACTATCCTCAAAGAACAACTGAATGTGGCAAAGAACAAGTAAAAAGTTTAAACAGATCACTCCATAAATTTAAGCAGAAAAAAGATAAACTTTAGAGCCCTTTTGGATTCCAAATTTTGATTGATCTAGATTGAATTGGACAATGTGATGAATTGTTGATTTATGTTGTTATTTAGTGATCATCAATAGTATTTTGTCCTTTCTATTGGTCTTTGTTTGGGAATGATGATTTGGTATTTTGGCTTGATGGCTAGATAGTATTCTTATAGTAATATTTTTATGTATCTTTATGTATATAGATACTTTTTTATATGTATCTAATTATCATTATTTATTTGCTGATAAAAATAGAAGCTCTTAAAATATAAATGCTTAAAAACAATCCAATCATTATTGAATGATAACATGACAAACATTTTGGTACCATAGCTATATAGCATGACATGACATGTTTATAAAGACAGAAAGTACTGAAATATTTTTAAGAGATAAAATCAAAATGTGTGATGTTTTTTTTTTATCAGCATGTATGATGTTTGTAAGGACTAATAAACATTAAACCAAAAATAATTATTGTGAAAGTTAACACAATTGCATCATAGAGTCCACAGAAAGGTTGATTTTCTTACTGTTCTTTTGGGATTAAGGTTGGCTATCTTGAGAGCCAATTCAATGGCATGTTCTGATGGTTTGCAGATAACTGGTGAGCTTGGAAGGACTGTAGTGGGATCAGGTTGAGCAAAGTGTTCTATGATGTCAAAGATTTCTGAGCATTTTAGACCACTTTTAGCCTCTGTGATCTCTTTATCATCATACACAGTGCCATTGTGGATGGGATTGAGGGTCTCAAAGCATGTGATTCCTTCAAAGCAATCTTCCAATCCAAGTTTTCTAAGTGCCTTAATGGTATGGACTTTGTCTGAGTTTGTAAAAATCTAGTGACAAAAACAAGTGTTGAAACACAAGAGACAGGGATTATAGCAGTAATACTTTTGATAAATATAGCTCTACAAGTGTATAAAATATTCATCAAGACAAAAACCATAATTTGTGGTCATTTTATAAACTAAAAATATAACACTGTAACATTTGAGAATCACTCATGAGAAATAATATTAGACAATTTAATATATTTGAATATTATAAGATGATTTTTGTAAAATATTTTCCCACAACTTAAAACTTAAATTTCATACAGTTAACCCTTTCAAAAAATAAGAAAAATGAGAGAAGTTTGGAAAGAAAGCTCAAATGCTAATGAACTCTTAAAAACAACTAATTTATATATATATATATATATATATATATATATATTTATATATAATATAATATAAGATATTTTCTTGATATATTTGTAGGATAATATTTGACATCCTTCCCAAAAAAAAATACCATTTAACAATCTGCTTTAATAATATAACAATATATATTAATACTTTCTTTATAATTGAAAAAAAAAAAATTCTTTATTGAAGTAGAACCATTTTAAAATTACATCAACCAAATTACAATTATAAACATGTATCTTTCAATATGCAATTGTTAAAATAATATTTTTTTATTATTAAACAACTTACAAGCTTCTTATAGGGTAGGCTGAGTAGGAGATTTCTCAGAACAGGATCTGGCTTTAAATTCTCATAAGGCAACCTCCCATGAACAAAACTGCCAACAAAATTTCAAGAATCAATCTCACCATTTCAGAATAAACAGACACAAGGATCAAAAAAAGAAACACTCATTAGCCATTTGAAAGTAATTTGGCAAAAGAAAGAAGGAACACTACTACCTGTAGTATTCTCCATAATCAAACTCATATCCAATGGCCTGAACAGAAAATGAAATGCATGACAGTAAAAAGAAATTACCAGTGTTCTTAGAATTGAACAACTAAACCTTATTTAACAGAAAATGATAAGTAAACAAAACCAGGAAATCACACCCTTAGACCAGCAAGAGTAGTTCCATAGTTACTGTATAGAAGGTTGGTCATCTCATCAGTTTTACTTGGTTCTATGCCAAGTTTCTCCACCATGTAGTCTAAACATCAATGTTGCCATCATATCAGTACTATAATTCAGCACCAACTACAAACACACTAATCAGAATACTTTAGCACAAGTGTGGCACAGTTCCTTACCCTTAATATTTTGGTGAACTGCATTTGCAAGACCAGAATTGAGAGGATACAAAGTATCATCCAAATCTGCAAAATAATACCATAGTTTATACAGCAGCATGCACAAATATGGAATTTTCTGGTACTATGTTCTGATTACAAGGCTTACCAAATAGAAGACTATCATATTTTGGCCTCTGAGTCTGTTGTGTGATGCTCTTCTCATTCTCCATTTCCATCAGAAAAAACCAAAAGCCTTGAACATTAGACAGAAAACAAGTGAATAGTAGGTTCATGAACAATGGAAGCCACCATGAAAATTCGTTTTGATTCTAAATCTACAGTTAATAAAAAACATAACACTCTCTGCAATGCATGTTTTTAGCCTCATGATCATTATAAGACAAGCCACATATAATAAACATGAGGGAATTTCTAAATGGTTTTACAAGTACCAACATCATATCCATGCCATTCTCATTGTATATTCATGAACAAAATGAAAAGAGAAACACAAGGAGAGAGATTAAAAATGAACAAAAAACAAAACGTGTGCTGTAATGAAATAAAAACAGTTTATACAGGTGTAAATCCTGCATTTTCATTCTTGAATTAAGAAAAAACACAGCATTCATGTGATTTATATGCAGAAAAAATCACATTAATTTTACAAACTTTAGGCTCTATCTATCTTATAGCTTTAACAGATAATGAAAACTTCATAGCAAACTGAGCCAACCTTCCTTTTTGCTAGCTAGCTTCAACTCTATTCCCTCAAATTAGATAGCAAAACAAAACTCTAACAAAAGCATGCAAAATCACAAATTCAATGCTCTCTCACACTCCCATTTACATTTTCTTTTGCAGACTTGCTTGAATTATATAAGCCATGAAGTTCATCAAGTGGATCAACACTACCTCTCTGTTCATGTTTGTTTCTACTAATTAACATGCATTGGTTTGATTGCACTGAAAGCAATAATAGGAAGACACGTATAGTCTTTGTTCTTCACATATACTTCAACATATATAATGCCACCACACCATTTTCATGCATGATATGAAATTTCTCTTTCATTTCTCTCTATTTTCTTAAAATTTGAAATTGAGTTTCCCAATATCACTGTCCAGTCAATGTTGCATCGAACATCGCATTTCACCAAATACTATTTAAAAAATGTACATTTGCTTTTGTTTCATATGTTTTTTTCTTCTTCTCTGTGTATCCACATAATTAAGATGATGCAGGAAACTAAAATTTTCTGAAATTTAAACATTAATGAAATGTATTTTCCTTTTTCTATGTGAATGTGCTATAACTTCAGAATCTCAATGTACAAGAAATATACCATTGAACATGGCTTGTTATCATAATGAACAAAATCAACATATTAAGTTCATTAGTATAAAAATTTAAGAGCTCCATAACCAAAACTAAAAGAATTCTAAAATATTTTTCCATAAACAAATCCGTTTAACCAAAAATAAGATTAAATTATTTGCACTTAAATTTTGGTAAATTACTTTTTTAATACCTAACAGTATGTTTGATAAAGTGATAAACAATTTCAAAGAAAAAAAAGTGAACATTTGAAGACACTTAAACATATAGCTGTCCGATATATCTAGAGTTTGATTCTTGTTAATGTTATTTAATAAAAGAAAAAATATTTTATTTTAGTAATAAATATTTTGTTTATTTTCTTACACTATCCCAAATAAATCATTATATTTTCTTTTGTAATAGTTTTTTCTATATTTCGTATCATTAAAAAATCATGCATATGCTAGGAAAAAAGGGAAACCATTTGCAGTTGTGCAGGGTCATGGATTCGACTGCACATTTCTGTGCACCTGAAACATAAATACAGAATTGTGGCCCTGCATTTCTTAGAAAATGTGAAAGTTATTAAATGGTTATAGATATACAATCAATTTTTGTTTATAATTTTAAAAATATTTTAGATTTTAAACTTCAAAAAAATTATTGTTTAGGGATAAAAAGTGAATTTAGAAAATTTATTTTAATGTTACAAAGATAATAGTAAAAAAATTCACATTAGTTAATATAAATGATAACTATTTATGTTTCTTAGTTTGACACTGAGTGATTCAAATGAGTGATGAAGAATACTTCACACTTCAATATTAGGTTAAGTAGTTGTAAAAGTTTCCTCCAATGATGCTTGATGAAAAATAATGTTTTTACTATTGCACTTAGTAGGTGTTTGTATCATATTATGATGGTAGTTAATCTTTGGATGACTAAGTATTATTAATGTTTCTTATGTTACTAGGGCTTAAGCATAAATCACATGTTGGTAATATTGTTGATATTATTACATAAAAAATACTTCTTATATGCCTTTTCAACAATTTTCAAAGTTAATTCACATTTAATTTGTTACCTTTATAATTATGTCCTACTATAAAAATAATATAAGAAAATTTATCACTTTGAATGATATATCAAAGATCAAGATAATGATAAAATATTGTGATTCTTAAATTATTTTTAGAAATACTAAAATTTAATTAAATATGTATAACTTGTTTAAGTTATATTCAAAAAGGTTAATTTTGTACATTTAATTTAGATTAGGATGGAAATCAATATTAATGGATATAATTTTAATCTATTAAATAAAATTTTTATTTGTGTAATTTATTAAAAAATAAAAATTATTTATTATAATTTTTCAATTTAGTGTTTGTTTGATTTAGAAAAGACTAAATATTTTCTAAATTAATTAATTAATGTGACTTTGGCAGTTAAATTGAAAGATGGACTGAAGTGGAGTTACAGCAAAAGAGTTATGACCAATTTAATGGAGTAGGTCAATAACCTTATGGATTTATGAAATGAAATTAGAGTTCTTCTAAATAGGGATGGATTAAGTGATTGGGAGGTTTCGACCCTAATTAACTTTAAACACAATTGATAATTCTTGAAAGTAAACTCAGATAATAATACAATTAATTACAACAGTAAACTCAAATATTAATACAATAATTACAAGGTTAGAAAGTAAACTCAAATATTAAAACAATCAATTACAAGGTTAAGGTCAAGTGAGATGTGATCTACTTTAATAAAATTGATCTTATTTTATCTTTTATGCTTAGCAATCTTCAAACTTCATTGAAGAGATCTCAAAGCCTAATGTCAGATAAATTGTCATATCTATGGATCCAAAAAGGTTATTAGAAGAAGACTGAAAGTGTTCATTCAACCACTTAGGAGAGTGAATCTTCCTCTTGTATTCGTCGAAAGATGTAACCCCTTCCTAGAATGCAATAAGAATTGAACTATGAGAGAATGCCTAAACCTTGTACTGGTTTGTAAGATGCAATTTTCCACAGTAGTTAAACACAATGATTAGAGGACCATTCAAATCTTCAGACATTAGACATGAGTGGTTGTTGGTACGCAATACTCAAGGCAATAGCCAAGAGTAATTAGGTGCCCAAATAATATATGATTAAATTAGGAGTAGCTTGGTAAAGAATACTTAGTCAAGCCAGGAGTGACATGGAAAAGAATACTCCTTAGCAGGGTCAACCAGGAGTGGCTCGAAGTCGAAAAAATACTCATTAAACCAAGAGTTACTATAGTCAAGAATCCTCAATAAGCCATAAATGACTTATCTCAAGAATACTCAAGGGGTTAGTCAGGAATGACTACGAATCTAAATAATTATTAAGTGTTTCATAACACTAGTTTATCTGGTTGAAGTTAGCTTGTTAGTCAAGAATTTGATGTAATTTGTTGCGACAAACTAACCATTATAAATTGTTGTGTAGATTTTCTCTCCTTTTCCTTCTTAATTTTGCATATTATCATATGCACTAGCCCAAGAAGGAGAGTTATTGTGAAAGTATGAACTGAAAATGCTTTTATTAGAATTTCTTTTATTTAAGTATTTAATTTGTACTTGTCATAAACCATTATTTGATCAATTGTAAACCATTAATCAAGTGATTCAAATGAGTTGCACAATTTGCTCTATCTTGACCTCTCGAAAAAGGAAGTTGATTTTAAAATAATAAGTTTTCAAATGTGTTTGTTTGAAAAAATATGTTATGAAGAGTTGAGGTTGTATCTTTTGTATTTCACTAGACGTAACTTGTTGAGAAAATGTTTATTAAAAACATTGTTTATTAGATTAGTTCAATTCAAACGTGTGTTTGCATAAGTTCATCAGAAGAACACTCACCATCCATCATCTTAAGAGTAAATATTGTCTAAAGACGCATAATGAAACCATACTTGCAAATTCTTTTTAGAAACTAATTAAATTACAATTCAACCCTCATTTCTTGTGATTTTCTTAATTTTCACAAAATATTAACACATTTTTATCTTATTGTTTTACTTATATCTAGACATTTATCATTATTTTATGATCTCTTTTAGAATTTTTTTAGTTTAAAATCAAATTTTATTATCACTATATGTCTTTTTTTGTATTGTTTTTGTTTATGTACTTTTTTATAAGAAAAGGAAAAGATTACCTATATCAAAATACAAGATTCTCACTAAAAAAAACATATACTCGTTTGAGCAAGTGATGCAAGCACCTTGATCAATGGACATTCACTTAAACGAACCTTAAGGAAGCTTAAATGAGAGAAATTCACAAAATATTAGTACGTTTTGATCTTATTGTTTTACTTATATTTATACATCTATCGTTATTTTAAGATGTCTTTCAAAAGTTTTAGTTTAGATCCAACTTCTATTAATTTTTATTATTGTTGTATGTTTTATTTTTTGTTTACTTTTTACATGAAAAAATGTGTGTTTTGTGTTTATTGTTTACAAGAAAAGGAGAAAAATTCTGGCCTATATCAAAATACAAGATTTTCATTCAAGAAAAAACGTCTATTCACTTTGAAACGTTTTCTTTCTGCAACCCCGTATGTTCTTGTGTCACCCCTAAATATGAAAATACGTTTCTATCCTTCTTTTGCCATCCACATACATAATTCAAAAGATATTTTTGAATTCCGAAGTGTTCTTTGGATTTATAAAATCTGGACAAATTTTTAAAAAAATATATATTCTGAATTACATAATTCGAAAGCTAATCTTAGATCCAAAAATAGCTCCCAGTTTATATAATCCAAGATATATTTTTAAAAAAAAAAATTTGGATTGCATAATCTAGAAATTTTTTATAAATTTGAGAATAGCTTATGGAATATGTAATCCAGATATATTCCAGATTATATAATTAGGAAGCTAATCTTATATCAGAAAAGACTTCCAGACTATATAATCTAGATGCTAATCACGAATATGAAAAAAAAACTTGTAGATTATATAATTCGAAAGCTAATTACAAATATGAAAAATATTTTTTGAATTATGTCATTTTTAAATATAATCTACACTTTAATTTATTTTTACAGAAAGACATTTTTTAGAATATAAAAATTTATATGGGTGGCATAAGAAGGTATGAAAGTACAAAAAGAAGCACTTCACTTGAGCAAGTGATGCTCTTAGTCTTAAGTGGGCCTTAGGGAAGCTTAAGTGAGAGACATATGATTTACACTCTAACTTAAACAAAATCAGGAGTAGACAATATTGTAAAATCATCCTAGGCTAGTGAGACACATAGCTTAAAATATTTGCATGTTCTAAACTTTTAATCTTCAGTTTTTCTTTGAGTAATTGTGTGTGTTATGTTATGAACAATTAAATACCTTGTTGCTAAAGGTCGATGTAGTTGTACAACTCGTAATTTATCTTCTCCTTTCCAACATTATTTGATTATTCATTGTTTTTACTTTATTTCTAATCTAATTTAGCCTAATCAACCAAACCCATGATTTCATAATTTTAATTATGATTCTTCTATAAATTACGATATAATTTTAATTATGATTCTTCTATAAATTAAAATCAAGGTAAAAATAGTGGTAAAACCTACAACTACAAATGAGGGTAAAAACTATCTAGCCAAATTTAAGTCTTCAACCTTAATGTTGGTTGTTTGACTTAGAATCGGACTCTCCCTTAAGTAATTCAAGAATTTTCTCACCAAAGAAAAGGTTAATCAATTTCGTGAATCATTGAATTAACTAAAAAAAAAATAGTGAATTACATGATAAAGGCCTTGTAAAATCAACGTGACAGCTTTTATTATCTTTATTCTTAATGTAAGTCATTTGATTAATTTTAGCTCTCTTATTAAAAAATTCTAATATTTTTATTTGGCTCCTTATTATCTTATTGTATAAAATGTTGCCATTAAACTAAAAAAAATTCTAATTAATTTTCTTTCTAATTAAATAATTATATAGCAAATATTTGTGGATTCATACTACAACTTCCATCAAATTAGTAGGCTTGCCAATGAGATCTCAGCCATTAAAAACTAAGAAAAAAAAACATAAAATCTTAAAAAAGCTGACACTCTAAGCTTGGATTTAAAATTAGAAGGAATATGCCTCTTGCTATAAAAATAAAAGCTGTGTCCATAAATGACCATTCCCCAACACTAGATGATCAAACATTAGAGAATAAGACTCTAAGGACACAACAATGGGAGATACGAGATTAAATCTTTTGTTTGATGTTTATCATTTGGTCATGTCTCCTAACCCAACCACATTTTTTCATCCACAAGGTTTGAACCAAAAACATTATTAAAAAATACCAAATTCAATACCACTTAGTGGTGTAGAATAAATTTGACTGTGTTAATGGACTAAATCAATAGAATAAGTTAAAAAATAACTCTAATTTTGACCACCCTTTTGGAAATGCAAACTGAGTTATTTGGAGGAAGAATACTCACAACAAGTAGCATATTTTGACAACAGCTTTCTTTTCGTATTGTAGGCTTGTAGCAATCAAAAACATCTTACAACATTACATAAAAATACAATTTAAAACATCTAAAAAGAAGCCATACAGAATTAAAAGCATAAACATGAATTTTATTTTTCAATGGTATTATTGAGCTATACTATTTGTTTTGGTATATACTATTATTGAGCTACATTATTGGTTGAGCATTGATGATTCTAGGGTATCCCTCAGTCATTAAAAAACGACTTGCATTAGCATCAAAAACGAGCTGTGATATTGGAAAACAAAGCCTTGAAGTCCTTCGTTGGGGTACCTACTCCCTCTGGTTTTGATGCCAAGTCAAAAGCCTTGAATTGAACCTCCTCAAAATTCAGTGCCTGTCAAACCATTTGACTCAAAACTCGATAACCAAATCTCATAGTAACTTGAACAACACAACTCATGGGGGAATTTTTATGCCACTTGGGAAATGAGTTATTTTTACTCATGATCAATACACAAAAGTCATATAAAAGACCCTGGTTAAAGAACTAAAAGTGGAAAACTTTTATTGTAATATGTAAAAATGTTTTCTCTTCTGATTTTTTAAGGGTACTTCTATAATATTTCTAATAGAAACATCTTTTGATTCCTTGACCACTGATGGTTAGTAAGACCTTATAAAAAATATATATACCTGAATGCAGACTTCGGCAACATCAGCTCGAGGAATGGCTTTGTTTTCAGTCTGAAGAAGCTCATCATCTTTTCCCACAATGAGTTCCCTAATGCCTCCTTCTTTATCTAACAAACCACCAGGCCTGATTCAGCACCAAACGTGAGGAAATATTGGGCAGAAGCACACACAATCTTGCAAAATATTCACAAGAATGTCACCCTAAAATTTTTAATTTGCATCGGCAACAAGAATATCAATGTATGTCCCAAGACAAGGCAATTACGTAGTGGATATAAACCAAATGAAATTGTATTTGTATTGCTAAGCATCACATTCAGATGGAGTAATAAAAAATTTACAAATACCAATGTTGTTCCCTGAAGATCTTCAAAAGCTTTCATATACAAGACACGGCATCAAGTATCAATACTCTCTCAAGATTACAAGATAATTGTCTACCCCCGAGAACAACATCAAGTTCTAAAAATTTTCACTCAACCAAAATAGATATCAATATAAGGTTGTTGAGTTGATTCAAGAGAATGGGCCAGTTGAACAGCATGAAACAAAAAAGTAAAACAAGACCAAGAGAAGTAGGACAAACTATACATCTTCATATGCATAGAAATTAGTGTACCTTATGATTGTGTATGGAACGCCAGAATCAGCCAGATATTGTTCAGCCTTTCTCTTCCAAATCTGAGATCAATATAAAACTATAAGCTGCCTATGAAAGAGAGGGAATAAAACGATTGAAGGGAAGAGAAAATGGCACTATCTTTTAACTAAATTGCATTATGCTACGAAATGGAACTAAAGCTCCATTTGTTATAATAGAAAAAATGAGGCCATGAAGTTAAGAAAGAATTCAATAAATAGTATAATAGAAAATATGACCAACCAATATATTCCCATTTCCCAAGCTGTTCAGAGGATGATTAGTGTTTGTTCCACCCATAGACCCAACCAACACAACATGCTTCACTCCTGCAGCCTTGGCTATTCATAGAGGTAATACAGTTTCAGTATCACATGCACTGATTAATTTGTAGTATGATTTACAACAACATATGGAATGAATGCAGATTCTTACCAGCATCTATTTGATTCTTCTGCCCAATCCAGTCAACCTAACATATAAATGAGAAAGCTACAGTATTAATAACACGATATACATATGTAAATAAACTGAGCATGCATAGGGAATATGCAATGGCACCTGTTCAGGATATGCGCCATCAGAAAAATAGAACTCAGGCCTTTCACCTTTTGTTGGATCAAACCCAGGCTTCATTTGTGGAACTGCACTTGTGAGGATTATGAGAGAATCTATACCTTCAAAAGCAGGAGTAATACTTCCAGCATCTCTGATATCCCCAACAAAAACATCATCTGCACCGCCAATTTTCTGTTTGCTTTCTTCTGTCCTAACAAGGCCTCTGGCAACATACTGATTTGGCTTCTCTTTTAATTTTTTATACACAATTTGTCCTGAAAAATTATCCAACGAATCACATTGAGAATTGTAAAAGAGAGAGAAAGATAGTGTGCCTCATATTATCATATGAAGAGAGGTTAAACACTGTAGCCATGTAGTCACGAATAACAAGCCATGATTTCAACTTCCAGATCACATAAAAAATGAAAAAAAGCAACTGCTGAGATTTAGCATGTGAATGTATTTACACTGTACAAGTAACTAATATCTCATATGACAAGAACAGGTATGTAGTAAATGCAAACAAACAGCTGAAAATAGACTAGAATGAAGTCTGTAAGTGCATATATCCACCAGGGAACTGTCCTTCCTTAGAAAGGGTAATGATGGAGCAAAAGTTGTTGCCAGAGTATAATAACCCACTTCCACATTGCAAATAAAATCATTAAAACATGTAGCTATAAGCATTGGCAAAGGGTCATGCTTTGTGCAGCAGGTGAAATTTTTAATTTACTAAGACAATTACTACATGTTTTTAGCCCCCACAAGTTTATTATTGTTCATTTAAATTTAAAACTAATTTTTTAATCATATAACATGAAAATCTTGGTTTACTGTACAAAACCCCAAACCTTGCTCCTGTATCAACCGTCTCTAACAAAATTCTCATGAACTGAAATTACAGATACCCATAATGCAGCAATCAAATCACTGAACCTCAATTAAAATACGAACAGAAAAGATATGAAAAAGAAAAGGGTAAAAGAGAACCTGTGCGGCCACCAGATCCAGTTACAAGCACGGTTCTTGGGGACGAATCGGCCATGGATGTAACAGTAGAGTAGTGTAATTGGGACTGTGAATGTATTGAAAATGGTTAAGACAAAAGGGTATTATAAAAGAAATCGAAAATAGATATTTGAAAGAAAAGACGAAAAGAAGAATCTGGAATCTGAAGACAAACTCAAACGTAAGTTTGCGACAGTGAATGTCTGAACTGAGTTAACTTCCTACTTGAAAGGGTAAATTTTTTTCATTATTCCTTCTGTCATATACAAAATTCAAATTAATTATTTTTATTACAACTTTATAATTAAATAGTTCTAAATTTAATGTGAGATTAATGTTTAAAACTATATTTTATAACGAAATAGTCTTGTAGAAGTAAAAATACAGAAAATTTTATACATTGGATGCACTAAAATAAATATTTTATTCAAAATAAATAAATTGACATACAACATTAGTTATTAAAAAGATAACTTAAATTTTTTATAATTTGGTTGGATTTATTATAAGTTTGTAGGTTGATTCAATTTAATATTTTTTTTAAAGTTTTTATATATTTATTATACTACAATTAAAGTGAATTAATTTGACTTTTTTTTCATTTATTTACATTGATGCAATTAAAGTGTTTATCTATTTTATTAAGATTTATTATAAAAAATAAAGTAAAAATATAAACTTATATATAATTAAATGAACAAATAAATTAATTATCTAAATCATTCCAACATTATTAAAAAGTATTTTAGTTTTTAAAATGATTAAATTGTTAACTTAAATGATTAGAAGAAATAAACAATTAGAATAAAAACATTATGAAAAAATATAAAAAATTATTGTTGGTAAATTATGAATCAATCCACTTCCAACACATTTCAAACTCATATAATAAAAAGTAATAAAAATTTATAAAAAAATAAAAAAATTATTGTTAAATAAATTACATATCCATCCACCTCCAATCAAATTCAAAATCATTTAACCCGTGCATTAAATAAGTTAGGTGCACTTTAATTCACATTTTATAAAAAATATTCTCAAAAACCATAAAAAATATTCTCAAAAACCCATGTTGACTCATGGATCTGAATACATTTGACACGTACCTATTCTTTGGAAATTTGAATTCTTTTGTCCTTTAATAATCTTAAAATAAATAAATAAATTCTTCCTATCATCACATGATACATTGTTGGGTCTTCTAATAGGGTTTAACTAAAGAGATTTGATGTCATTCAACCTATATAAGAAATATGACATCACTTTCAACCCAAAATATTAAAACATTGAGTTTGTGGATCTTCTTTCTTATATATTGTTCAACTTTTTCAATTTTAGTTAATGTGGCACTCAAACTTAGACTCAACCTTTGTTTTTGACAAGTGTCATTATTTAGTGAAATATCATGCAAAACGTTATGCATTTATTGATTTTAATTGTTGATTAAGCTATGACTCAATCCTAATTTGACAAATTAGAATTCAATAATATATTTTGGAGTTATGAAATTAATAGAACTATTTAATCTCAATTTTGTGTTATTTTCAAGAATGTAGTGAGAGATGAAACAAATGGATATATTATGAATAAAGATGTCAAGTAGCTCAAGCCCAATTATGTTTAAAGGGACGTAAGGCAGAGAGAAAAGGGAGGGAGGAAACCGTAGGAGGAGGAGTCAAGGAGAAACGTTCTGAATCTTTTTCTCTTACTTTCAATCATCTTTTGGTGCATGTAATGGCTAATATGAGTGACTAATTCATTTCCTTTGAAATTGAATGTAATCGTTTCAAACTCCTATGTATTGAAATGATATTTATCTATAATATTACATTCTTATTTGATATTGATATTTTCATTTTATGCTTAAAGCTTGAATTTTTTTTTATTGATTTAGATCATTGGAATTGAATAGGAAGTATTTATGATGATCTGACCTAAATGAAAATATTTGATGTGTTTTAATACTAGGAATAGATTATAATATATCAAATGCTTTCTAACATCTTTTCTTAATGATAAGAAATTTTGCTAAAGAGTTGAGGAATCAATGTTTAGAAGATGATCTTAATAATTTCATATTTGAGGAATCAATGTGAATGACTCTTTTTGTTGCATCAATATCGAATAAGTAAGAATGTTGTATGATTTTATTTACTAAATTTCAAATTAGTGTGAAAGATTAATTTCAATCCCAATTCTATCAAACAAATTCTTATAAACATTCATTATGCTTTTTATTAAATTACAAGCACATTTTATTCAAAAAAATGTTCATATTTCTTGAATCAATTCAGTGCACATATTTCAATGTGTAGTGAGTTTTACACATTAAAATTTTGAAGAGAATTGTTCCTTGTGAGTTTGATATCCATATTTTAAGATAGATTGTTACTTTTGACTTAGTACACTTGTCGAATTAGGTCAACAACTTTGAATTCTATTTTTGTTCAATCGAAGGATTCTTTGCTCAAGCCAAATATTTTCACTCAAGTAAAAATAAAACTACAACTTAACCTTTACCCTTGACTAGATTTTCACTAAAACAAAAAGATTTGATAAAGCGCATGCATGGGGAGTCTGTCGGAGGTTAGATAATTTATGACAGGACATCTAAGGCTAATGAAGAATGAAAGGAAGTCCATTATTGAGAGAAGTGGTGTCTTGCTCAGCCAGATAGCGAACGATCACTCAACAGTGAACACTGAGATAATATTCACTCAAGCTAAAAGAAATTATTTTCTTTCTCTTGTTTTTTCTGATTAATGGATTTGATATGAATGTTAAATATAAATATAAACAAAATATTAATTTGTATATTTAATTGATTTGTAGTTTTCTTTTACACAATGACATGTGTAGATGTATCACTTGGATTGTAATGAGCTTACCTTGATCCATTACTCTTGAGTTCACTTATTAATCTTAGTCTTGTATTGGATCAAATATTATATGGTAAGACATACTTAATACTAATCTTGGAAGGTTGATATTCCACTTGTTTAATATCTTTTGATGTATAGATCTATTTGTGTTCTATATGTTTCTAAATGTTGGAATTTTATTGAAATTGGATTGGTGTGAATTGCTAATTAAAACATCTCATTTACATTGAAAATTTATTTTAATAGCTTACTTTTTTTGTGTTGTTTGTATTTTGATATGCTATGATTATACTACATACTAGAACAAATATAGATACAAGTATAAGAGCAACATATAAAGAGATCATAGATTTTATTTTGACTCTCAATGTGTGTGTACACTTCTAGAAAATTATTAGATAGAAATTAAATTTAACGACAAAAAATAATTAGTTACTATATTGACTAAATTAGATAATATTTTAGAGACTAAAAAAATTATTAGTATATAAACTAATTTCTATGATTGATAAATAATTTACATATTAATATCTAATTAACTACCAATTATTTAGATTTTAAAGTAACCATAGAGTTTGCAAGCCACCGAGAACATATCGATGTCAAATTATTATAACATATTTTATTGGTAATAATTTATTACATTTGGATACACACCCATTGGGGTTGACTTACAAATGCTTTCTGGCTATCCATCTACTAAACATGGCGTAACCTTCATCAGGTTTGTACTCAGGAGCTGTGTGTCCTGAACCCTGTAATCAATCACTTACAATATTATCAAAGTAACTCAATTCACAATATTGTAATCTAAATTTCAATGTTCCTCTCTTACCTTCACAGTTGCAAATGTCATTTGATTAGAGTATGTTCTTGTGTATCTGCTTGGAATGCAAATTATTCACAAATATTACACAGATGCAAATTATTCATAGTGAAGGTGCTATTAGTTTTGCATACAAAATCAACAATATCAAGGCCATAATGTTTCATTCTCACCCTGCAACTTGGCCTTCAAGAAGCCATGGCCTCCAATCGTCTACAATGGAGTAGTTTAGAGCTCTGATCCATGCTTGAGTCGACATGAAAGGAACAACTGCATCATGATCCCCACTGCCACCAAAACACCAATTTCAATAAAAAAAATTTAGCTAGTTATAAACACATCCTTCAATATATTCAAACTGAAAAACACTTAACATATGAAAACATAAGTTTTAGAAATACTTCGGAAAAATTAGGTTTAGGTTACTTATATTTTTCGTAAAAGGAATGTGTGTGCTGATAAGTTGTATAGTTTAGAATTTATTCATAGAAAATCATTTTATTGGTATAAATAAACTTCCATCTAGTCTCTTCTTAAAATTCTTAATGAATAAGTATACTCTACGTAGGTATCGTTTTTGTTATTTGGTCTAGTTCCTCCATATTTTTTTTCTTAATAATATTTTTTTTTATGTGATGACAGATGATTGTTGTTATTTGAGATGTCAGTATAACTAAGATGTCAAGTTGTAGAGTGATTTCTAACATACATGAAAGTTTTTATAAAACAAAAAGTTTTGAAAACATGAATCTCTTCACCTATATATTAGAGAACGATATCCTTTAGCACTGAGATTTAAATGAAACTCGAAGCTGCTAGAGATCTCAAACTCAAAATCACCAGTCCAACAACGTTCCCATTTGCCTTTTGTTCCCTGCAACAAGAATAAGGCTTTAATATGTTTATGATCTATCTAATATAATACTTTTATAATTCTGTTTTCTTTTAAAAAAATCGATCTTTTATACTTCTTATATAGATAGCTGATCACAAAAATATCTGCATGGGAACATCCATTACTCAACTTTGAATTGATTTGTAGTTAAGATAATGAAATAAAAACCAATTTATATAAACCAAAATAATTAGTTACAATAGTAACTAAATTAGAGACCATTTTAGAAACTAAAAAGAAATTTGGTTTCTAAATTATTTTCTATTATTTTTTATTATTGTTAAATAGTTTCTAAATTGGTATCTAATTAGCAACCAAGGTTTTTGCTACCAAATTTAGAAACTAAATAATTGGTAATTAAAACCTTGATTGCTAATTATTGCTAATTAGATACCAATTTAGAAACTATTTAACAATAATAGAAACTAATTTAGAAACCAATTTTTTTTAGTTTCTAAAATGGTCTCTATTTTAGTTTCTATTGGAACTAATTATTTTAGTCTTTAAAAATTGATTTTTATTTCATGATTTTCTTTTAGGACATAGACAAAGTATTTTTTGCCAATTTTGATGAACATAATGAACTAAATATTATATCAAACCTCTCGAATGTGCAGTGCTTTGCGAACACTCTCATCATTGGCCCATTGAGTGGCAAGGAAAAAACCATATATCTACAATAATGTAAAATGGAGAAATCAAATTGTAAACATGGTGGAGAAAAAGTTTAAGAGTGCATTTTAAGGTACAAAGGAATTACTTGGCATCTTGTGTCAAACTCTGTGAGATGAGAATTGAGAGAGGACTCAAACTTCTGAGTCAGAGATCTTCTCCATGGACCTTGATCATGATTCTTAGTAGAATCATCTTTGCAATAGAGATCCAAAATGTTGAATTCATTAATTCCTGAAAGGCACTGAAGATAAGAAACAATATTTATTATTATGGTGATATATAATATTTAACTCAACTGATATAAAAAAAAATATTACTTGCCTCATCATAGTAGTTGAGATCTCTTGAACACAATTCATTTCTAGAATCTACATCTATATATTCTCCTTTGCAATTTCTCTTCAGTGACTGTCCATAGATGAGTAAGAATCATTCTCATTTCTGTTACTATAAGAAAAACATGAAATAGAAATCAATTATAGAAACAAAAAATAATTAGTTGCTATAGTAACTAAATTATAAACTATTTTAGAAACTAAAAAAAATTGGTTTCTAAATTAGTTTTTATTATTGTTAAATGGTTTCTAAATTGATATCTAATTAGCAACCAAGGTTTTAACTACCAATTATTTAGTTTCTAAATTTGGTAGCATAAACTTTGATTGTTAATTAGATACCAATTTAGAAATCATTTAACAATAATATAAACTAATTTAGAAACCAAAATTTTTTTAGTCTCTAAAATGGTCTCTAATTTAGTCATTATAGCAACTAATTATTTTTGTCACTAAAAATTAGTTTCTATTCATGATTTTCTTGTAGTGTGCTATTATTAAACAGATGAAAAATATGGTTATTACCTCATAGAGTTCATCAGAAATAAGCCCCATTCCATGAGCAAATGGGATTTTGTCATTTTTTTCTTTTCGTGTTGTCATGGGGTTCCCTAGTAGATATCCCTGAAAATATCTTATGATCAATTTATACACTATAAAAAAAATCATTGAATAAAAATTAAAATTAAAAACAAAAAATAATTAGTTTTTATAATGACTATATTAAATACTATTTTCGAGACTAAAAAATTTATTAGTATATAAATTAGTTTCTATTATTGATAAATAGTTTCTAAATTGGTATCTAATTAGTTATCTTAGTTTTAACTATCAATTATTTAGATTCTAAAATTGATATCTAAAATCTTGGTATCTAATTAAATATCAATTTAAAAACTATTTATCAATAATAAAAACTAATTTAAATACCAATAAGTCTTTAAAATAATATTTAATTTTACTAATAGAATAATTAATTATTTTTTATCTCTAAAATTGATTTTTATTTAATAATTTTTTTGAAATTTCGGAGCTTAGAAATGCAGTTGAAACATTACAATTTTGAAAAGGTGAAAAGCTATTGTTTGAATGATTTGAGCTGAGGTATCAAAAATCACTCTCTAGAATTTTATTTTGTCTGTAGTAAAAGCAGAGATAGAGAAACTGATACTGATAGCAAACCTGGAGATTTATTGGTGGTTGAAGACCTATTTCATTTCCTGTTAATCAAGGAAATCGAAGAATAATTGTAAGATTTATTGTATGTGCATGCATGTTAACCTCTTGATAGAAGTTAGTTGTCCATGCATTCGTCTCAATGAAGTGACAATATCTCAACCAAATATTAGGGATAGCAAAACGAGCCAGCATAGTTAAGTGTCTCAATCTGTCATTGATCCATCAAAAACGAGTCAGGTCCGATTAGCCTGACAAGGTTATACAAACTTAAAATAGTAATTTGTCTTCTTAGAACTAAACGAGCCAGCACAGTTAAGTGCCTCAATCTGTCATTGATCCATCAAAAGCGAATCGGGTTGGACTGGCCTCACAAGGTTATACAAACTTAAAATAGTAATTTGCCTAGTTAGAGGATGAATTGGCGGGCTGACTCATATTTTTTTAATTATTTGTTTATGATCTATTTATTTTATTAGTAGATGATATCATTTTTTGAACAATAAAAATGTAATTACAATACAATTCAATCAAACTTTAATATTCTTCATATAAACGATTTTTCATCTATTTTATTTTCCTACATATTATGTTTCTATAACAAGCAAGCTAGAAAGGATTATAAGAGAGTGATTAAATAGTTGCTTTTGGTATAATTTTTGTCTTGTTTTACTAACTTCTACCTATCACTAGAGAATACAAATCATAAGAAACCTTTTTGCCACATTTTCAATATAAGGCAAATTCTTCCGGCACCATATCAATTTCAACCTTCACCATATCAATTTTTTAAATTTCTAAAACTACCCTCCTACACCATAACAATTTTAACCTCCACCATATCAATTTTTTAAATTTCCAAAACTACCCTTATTCCAAATTAAAAAATCCAAAACAATAATTATAATTGAGAAATAAAAAAATACATGCTGGAAAAAAAATTCTGAACACAAAACTAAAAATACATTCTGGATAAAAAATTTCAGAATTCAAAAATATGTTCCGAAAATTGAAATCCA
>Ga0123342_1001597_pt1 | contig 38108 bp, 22 predicted proteins | sample Turbeawhitnodule_FD_89960 | JGI IMG/M metagenome (GOLD analysis project Ga0123342, IMG submission 89960) | Root nodule microbial communities of legume samples collected from Mexico - Turtle bean Mexico white nodule | ecosystem: Host-associated > Plants > Roots > Nodule | place: Mexico: Nepantla...
AAAAAAAAAAAAAACACTAACGCGTAATGAAAAACACTAAAGCACAAAATGTAATTTAAGACAATGATATATGTATTAATAAGTTCTTTATGAACACATACAATAACTAGATGCAATAGCTTACAAAGATATAGAAATCACTCGCTAAAAAAGAAAGAGCGAATTACAAATATCATAATATAAAAATTAATTTCTCCAAAATCTTGAACTTGTAAGCCCACATTATATAGAAGCTAATTACTACATAATTAACGTTGTAATAAATAATAGAAAAATCTTAACTAACTAACTATAACTAACAAAATAATCATCTATTAGCAACCAACAACCAGATGCTTGATCTTTAAAGAATCTACTACTTGTTTTATAATGATTCATCGCATCACTCTTCATGAGAGTTACCTTCCTAATCACCTTCTATCGATTTGTAGAAAAAAGTGACAACAACTGAATTTCTTTACTAATTCTTCAATTGAAACTAAATTATAATTATATAAGATACAAATTAAAAATTAAAAAAATGTATATATAAATTCATATATGTATATATAGATATGTATATACATATATATGAGATATATGAGATATATACCCATCGCGATCAAAATTGCGACATATAACAAGAGAATAGAAACAAATTGGTCATCTTGAGCGTTTAAGCTATAGGAGTCTTCCTTGACATAAAATCATACATATATTCTAGTATATAATAAAGCTAGGGCATTATATATGAGTGGGCATATTACAAATATTCATTTTCATGAAGTCCCACCTTTCTTCCACTTTACATAATTCTTCATTAACTTCAGATTCATATCAATTGTAGGGGCCACATTTTGAAGGATATTAATGTATATACCAAGAAATAGAACTTACATATTAGGATTAGAAGGTTTGCTTAAGGATAAAGAGGAGAATAAGATTCTATCAAATAACTCTCAAAAATTCACATTTGAAAAGGTATTCTAAAGGAGGCAGAGACGTGCGAAATTCATAAATTCTTTCTTTTCCGAGGAATATATGACTCAGCCAATGTTTAAGGAGAACATGTTGTTATTTTTTATTTTATTTATTTAAAAAAACATTATATAATTTGTAATTTTTTTATCAGCAAATAACAATAAAATTAAATAGGTCAACTTTAGGAGAGATTCAACCCTTACACAGCACAATGATGTTCAAAGAGTACATTTCCATCTACATATCAGCCAAAAAGACATCATACTATTTATCTCATCTCTACCACTAATAAAAAAGAAATAACAAGAATCAACCCTTATAAAAATATTAAATTGAATGCATAAATACCAAGGATTCTAGACACCAATCAAAAAATGAAAAATTAGTTGACCGTATATTTAATGAGATCCATGATCAAACCTTAACTTGTAGCAGAGAGATATGAGTTTTGAAAGTCACCATTAAATATTGTAATTCCATTACTATAATAAACATGATTTTTAACCTGTGAAGTATTTTAAGGGAAGGTCCAAAAATGATGATAGAGAATTAATAATAAACTAGTAATACCAATATTGTGGAAATGCACTTAGACGCCACAGAGAGAACTATTAGCCACATATTTCTTCTCCTTCTTTATACTCTTTATTATATTTTTTTTTTTTTCATTTGCATCATTTCTTGCTTAATACTTTGTGCCCTAGTTGTGAAAAAGTGAGATCCCTAAAACATTGAAAATGAATAAGACTTGTGCTATTAGCATAAAGGTGATAGGTAAGTATAAAAGGTTATCAAATGGAAATGACAATATTTGATTGTTCGTTGTAAAATGACCACACAAAAATATTTAGTAGAAGCAGTTTTTTTTTTTTCTGAATAAAGAAACACTTTTCGAACAATCCAATGAAGACCACAATAAATTTTAATTAAAAATAAGGTATATATATCGCTAGAATTTTACATACCTTAGTATATGAGCCAGGTCGAAAATAAAGTGTTTTTCTTCCATGACCTTTAAACTTTAACTTGAAAACATATTTGTTTCTAAGTTGAAATCAACTGATGGAAAATATAAATTATGCGATTCAATTCAAGTTTAAATCTTTTCAACTGAAAAACAAAGACAAAAAATATGTTAACAAGACATTAACCGTCTTTTTTAATCAGTCAAAACATTACAAGAAGTATTAAATATCAATTAATTTAGATAGACAAAAGATAATTAGTTTTAACTAAATCCTATCTTATTAACTAAATAATTATTGGTATTTAAATTAGTTTTTATTAATAATAAAAGTTTATCAAATAATTTATAAATTAATATTCATTATTAATTATCAAGATTTTAGTTAATAACTACTTTATACTTATGAATTATTTATTTATCTCATTCTAGACAAATTTAAAATCTAAATATTTTAATAACCAAAATCTTAGTAGTTAAAATTTGGAAGCTAAAACTTATCCAATACTATATATTAATTTAAAAATTATTTTATATATTTTTATTAATAATAAAATAATTTTAGATATAATAATTTTTTAGTTTATAAAAATTATTAAATTAAACAATATAATGATTAATTATTTTTTATCTTTAAATTAATTGTTATTTAAAAATATTTTTTTAGTGAAAATTTTAAAATCATAAATTCTTTTAAAAAAAATACATACATACTGTGGTCCATATAGTTTCATAATTAAAATAAATTGCATCTGACAATAAACAATATATTTCAAAATGTTAGAAACTATACTAATACCATATTTGAAATATTTTTCAATTCTCTCTCTTAAACTTCAATTAACTAAAGAAAAATGATGCTTTTGATAATTTTTGGAGTTTTATATAATTCCTGATAAGATGGATTTAAAAAGAAATATATAATAAAAATAGATTAATAATTATATTATATGAAAAAAATATTAAAAAAAGTTGTAATGTAATTATATAAAAATAATGAATTTTGAATGTATCATTGTCTTTAGCTAAAAACTGGAAAGAAAAAGTGGAAGAGCACCTGTTGAGTTTCTGAGAGGAAACATTATCGTACAAGCTAGAGAATCCATCGGGGAGAAGTGATGAAAAAAATGAAGAATCTATTGATGGGAACAGCACCAAAAGCAGATGCCAAGAGGGAAATATATATAGGGATATGATCATGTATGCATTATTAAGCACAACACCAAACAAGCATATATCTTCTAAATCATGGCACGAGAGGATCCTCTTGCTATTGGGGGTGTGATAGGGGATGTTCTGAACCCTTTTACAAGCTCAGTTTCTCTCACAGTTTCCATCAACAACAGAGCGATTAGCAATGGCTATGAACTCAGGCCCTCTCTAGTTGTTAACCGCCCTAGAGTTACTGTAGGTGGTGATGACCTAAGGATCTTCTACACTCTGGTAAGAACTGCTAATTAATTACCTAAACACCACAAACCCTTAATTAATTATGTTATTAACAACTATAGCTGCATGTTTTCTGCATAAATTTATCGTTGAATCAGGTTATGGTAGATGCAGATGCACCTAGCCCTAGTAACCCCGTCTTGAGGGAATACATGCACTGGTTAGTTAGTTATCTGTGCTTCTTTATCCCGATTTCTATCAGGTTTTACTGTCAGAACCGGTGAAATGCAGAAAAATTTGGTGACATATTGATGTAATAAAGTCTATGCTCAACTGATTTATAAAAACAATTATGACATATATAATATATTGTACTTTTGTTTGTAATATTCTCTGTTGAACAATGGCAGGATGGTGACAGATATTCCAGCAACCACAAATGCAAGCTTTGGTAAGTCCAAATTCTATGAGTTGTTCATGGCACAATAACCGTTGGATGAATTTGAATTTATTTGAATTTCATCAATCGAGGAAGAAGCTAGGGTTTTTAGTTAAAGTTATTGATTATTATGCATTCTTTATTAAGCAAATATTGCATGTTGGTGGTTTAGACATTATTTGTATGCATTATGCAGGTAAGGAGGTTGTGGTTTATGAGAGTCCACAACCTTCAGCAGGAATTCATCGACTTGTGTTTGTATTGTTCCAGCAATTGGGCAGAGACACTGTCATCACCCCAGATTTGCGTCATAATTTCAATTCCAGAGACTTTGCTGAAAATAATAACCTCACACCTGTTGCAGCAGCTTACGTCAACTGCCAAAGAGAGCGTGGTTGCGGTGGAAGGAGATATTAACGATAAAGACAAAATAATATATATCTATATATATATAATGTGAAATAAAGAAAAAATAATAGGTGTTTTGAGTCACCACTATAATGAGAGAAAAATAATAAGTTATAAGAGTTAGAATTAAATAAATAAAATCTCTCTTTTTTTTTTTTTATATAATTACAGAATGCTACCATATCAACAGATTATGGCTGCAACGGAAAAAACCAAAAAGAGTTTATGCATGGCTCATACCTACTCAGACCTGATCCAGTAATATTATAATGTATGAACAATATTCGTTTTGAATGAGGCTTGCTACACATTATTACTACCATTTTACCTTTCAATTTTATGATATATTTTCGTTTCTAGTTATCCTTGTTTTATGCATGAAAAAATATTAATTATTTTCTAAAATATATAACAAAAACATTTCGCTTTATTTTGTACAATTTTCAGGTGAGGTGTTTCACATTTGGATGTTTGCTTATTTAAACAAAAAAAAATTTAAAAAAAATTTAAAAAATAAAAATAAAAATATATATATATATATATTTAACAATTGTATACGCAATTTTCAGTTGGGTAGTTTATGAGGTAAAACTTCTCTTCAAAATTTTAAGAATTCAATTAACTTCTATTAACGTAATAAAATAGGGACATATGTGGGTTTAATTTCCATTAATAAAATGGGGCATAGAAGTAAATAATCAAAGTAAAACTGAGTAAGCTACTTTTTAACCATAAAAGATTAGTTGTTAAGACTGCAAACAAAAGTTAAATAAGTTTCTCAACACTTGAATAAAATAATTAAAATCGTATTAGTTAATTTTAGACACTTGAAAATAATTAATTTTTTTAATATTTATTAAAATTTTATCTAGTTTCAAGGGCTACTGCTATGTACTTATAGGATCAATTTTTTTTTAAGTACAATATGAGTAAGTTATCTTATAGGACTTCAAAAATAAATTTTTCTTATGAAAATACAATTTGATTATTATAAGAGTTAAAAGTTACGAGTGAAGATTTATTGACAGGAGATCTATTAATATTTTAAAATAGATATTTGTAATTATTTTGAAAAGAAGAAAAAATGTAAGACTTTTATTGAAATATGACACTCTTTCAGCCTTAAATCAAATCACCTTAGATTAGGTACCGTAGGAGTACTTGATTATTCTTTTTTGAATTGGAAATGTAAACTTAACACGCGCTACATCCCTTCTGAACAAATTCTGAAGACATTGGAATTAAACTGTATTAAACACGCGCTGCAGCTATCCTGAAAAAATTCTGAAAAATTCCAACTGCAGTTGCAGTATTAATTCAGGAACAATGTATTTGATTTTGAATTTTTTATTTTTATTTAATTTATATTTTTAATTTTAATTTAATATAATTTATTATTTAATTATATAGTACTTTTTATTTTTATATAATTTAAATATTATATTCTTATTTTATTTTATTTTTTAATTACAAACATAAAATAATGTTTTTATTATTTAAATCTATTTTAAATAGTAAATCAAAGTTTTATTAAAGATTCATATTTTAAAAAGATAAACTAAAATTTTACTTAAGAAAAAAATTAAATATTAAAATAATTTTTTTTATAATAGTCATACTAAAATTAAAAATATAAAATGACCTTAAATAAATAACATAATAATTGAATATTATTTTAAAAATATATAATATATTATAATTATTTTTAATTTATTATATGTTTTATTTTTTTATATTTATAAATTAGTTTCTATTAAATGAATTTCTTTAACTTTTATATTTAAGTTAACTTTTTATATTTATTTTTTTATTAAAAAATTAAAATAATACCTAATCAAATTATCATAATCTTTTTTATAATAATCATATTTATTTCTTTATCGTCGAATACTTACTCATCTTACCGATTGCATCGTCTGAACTAGAATTTTCTTTTGAACCATTTTCTTTTCCTTGAATTGTGCTCGTATTTGGTTTGTGTTTGTGTTGTGTTCTTGATATAACTGCAATGAATTACAATGCCAGGTACCTTTGGGCCAAAAAAGACTTTTTAAATGAAACCTCTTTCTAAAATACCCGTGAACGTATTAGGAATTTAAGACAGAGTGGTTGCTCCTTTGGTAAAAGGCACGATAGGTTCGTAAGAATAGCAAAGTGTAGGGAAGATGAGCTTGTATGTTGTGATGAATCCTTGGACCCCAAAGGTCCATTCTGTTTCTTTTATGCAACCCTTTTTAAGAAATTCCTTTTGCGTCTTCCTTTGTCGATTTTTGAAAAGGAATTGTTAACCGAGCTCAATGTAGCTCTTGCCCAGCTACACCCGAATAACTGGGCATTTATTCGTGCCTTTACTATTTTGTGCTCATAGCTCGACATTTCGCCGACTGTGGAAGTTTTCCTTTACTTCTTTGAGGCAAAGCATTCGGGCCGCCAATTATGGGTATCCTTAAATAGTCCACATGGAAGAGCTTTACTCACTCTTCCAGTCTTCTTACAAAAATTTCAAGGACAAGCTCCTAAAATTCGAGTTAACAAAGGAGATCCGACCCTTCTGGACGGACTTCCTTTATACTGGACCCCTGAACCAAGATTCCAGAGTGCTCGACGCCTAGATAACTTGTCCCCACAAGACCAGGGAGTATGCGAATTCTTAAGGAATCTGAAAGTTGTTTTTGACACTTCTTTCCTCCTAAACAAATAGTAACTTCCTGGTGTTTTGAAAGCCTATACTTGTACTCCTCGTTTCCTACTGGTAACATGAACTCCAGTACTTTACTTTTTTTAATATAATTTAAATATTATATTCTTATTTTATTTTATTTTTAAATTACAAACATAAAATAATATTTTTATTATTTAAATCTATTTTAAATAGTAAATCAAATTTTTATTAAAAAATCATATTTTAATAAGATAAAATAAAATTTTACTTAAGAAAATATTAAATATTAAAAATAATATTTTTTATAATAGTCATACTAAAAATAATATAAATGACCTTAAATAAATAACATAATAATTGAATATTATTTTAAAAATATGTAATATATTATAACTATTTTTAATTTATTATATGTTTTATTTTTTATATTTATAAATTAGTTTCTATTAAATGAATTTCTTTATTTTTATATTTAAGTTAATTTTTTATATTTAATTTTTTTATCAAAAAAATTAAAATAATACCTAATCAAATTATCATAATATTTTTTATAATAATCATATTAAAATTAAAAATATAAAATAGCCTTAAATAACATAATAACATAATAGTTAACAACAGAAAACATTATGTTTTACATGTGCACCATCACTCTCAGGTGTTAACTATTTTATTCCCAACAACTTTGACTTATTTAATTAACAAGTTATATATTCATTAATATATTAACATATGACCAAACTTAATATTTTCTCTACTTTAATTACCTTTCACCGTGCTTCCCATTAAAATTGGGCTGAGCTCATGAGCCGTCTTTTGGACCCAAAGTCAAGCCGACCATACCCAAATGCTTGGACCGAGGTCCCGAGCACTCCTGTCCAGTACATAAGCCCCCTAGGCTCAAGCTGAGCTTTGACTTGTCGAAAAGGCTTCATAGCATTTTGGTGGCTGACGCTACGTTTTCCCTAGGGGTGGGTGAGGCACAGCTACCGAAGCGTCCCTGACAAGACATCTCACCACAATGAATCTGATATGTCCACGTGGCACGCACATCTATGACCAGGAAGAGTTCCCGCTTCATTTCCCCTTTTAAACGTTAAAAATCCATTTCTCTTCTTACTCTTAACGCAACCTTCATTTCTCAATACTTGTGCATTTTTCAAACCTCCCCTTCTCCAAAAAGCTCTCTCTTCGCACGTCTTCTTTCCAATCAGTCATTACACCAGGTAATTTCCTTCCACCAATCTTTATCGTCGAATACTTACTCCTTTTACCGATTGCATCGTCTGAACTAGAATTTTCTTATGATCCATTTTCTTTTCCCTAAATTGTGCTCGTATCTTGTTTGTGTTTGTGTTGTGTTCTAGATATAACTGCAATGAATTACAATGCCATGTACCCTTGGGCCAAAACTGACCTTTTAAACAAACCTCTTTTTATACTACTCATGAACGTATTAGGAATTTAAGACAGAGTGGTTGCTTCTTTGGTAAGAGGCACGATAGGTTCGTAAGAATAGCAGAGTGTAGGGAAGATAGCTTGTATTTTGTGATGAATCCTCGGACCTCGAAGGTCCATTCTGTTTCTTTTATACCACCATTTTCAAAAAGTTCCTTTTGCGTCATCCTTTGTGGATATTTGAAAAGGATTTATTAACCATGCTCAATGTAGCTCCTGTCCAGCTACACCCAAATAACTGGGCAATCATTCGTGCCTTTACTATTTTGTGTTCACAGCTCAACATTTTGCCGATTATGAAAGTTTTCCTTTACTTCTTTAAGGCCAAGCATTCGGGCCGCCAATTGTGGGTATCCTTAAATAGTGTCCCTGGAAGAGCTTTACTCACACTCTTCTAGTCTTCTTACAAAAATTTCAAGGGAAAGTTCCTAAAAATCCAAGTTAACAAAAGAGATCTGACCCTTACGGACGAGTTTCCTTTATACTGGACCGCTGAACCAAGATTCCAAAGTGCTCGACGCCTAGACGACTTGTCCCCACAAGACCAGGGAGTATGCGAATTCTTGGCGAATCTGAAAGGTTTTTTTGACACTTCCTTCCTCCTAAATAAATAGTACCTTCCTGGTGTTTTCAAAGCCTATACTGATACTCCTCGTTTCCTACCTTTGGTAACATAAACTCCAGTATTGTGCTTAACCACTTCTTGTTTTCATTTCCATAAAGGATGTTGTCTAGCATCGACAAATCGGAAATGGCTGAACGTATCAGAAAGATGAGAGTTGCTACCAGCCTAATCAAGGATTCTCCAGCTCCAAAAAGGAAGGCCCCGATCGAGGTCGCTCCCACTCCATCTGATGAGGACGAGCACACCAATTTGAGCCTTGGTTTTAAGAGAAAAAGAAGAGAAGTAGCTCCCCCCACTGAACACTCCCACTCGGATGGTCGAACTCAACACAGGAGGTAATCACCATCCAAGATGCTAAAGGCTTCCACAAGAAGAGCTTATTGGATGTTGGTTTCGACGCTCTCGCTCACAGCAAGGCCTCCTTTCTTACTCCCGAAGACAAAGCCAGACTATCTGTTCAAGGTGAAGACCTTCTCCGTTGCGACTCTTTGAAGTTGTTCAGTCAAGCATTTGCCTTGGTTGACGACAAAGCTCAAGATTGCTAAGCATTTGAAGCACAAAAGTCCAAGGAAATGTTGGAGCTCCGCGTAGGGATGGACAACTTCAAAATAGAGAATAGCCAACTCAAAGACTTGTGTCAGAAAACTTAGCACCTCTACACCGAGAAGACCCAAGAAGCCCTGGCTCTGACTGAGGAGAGGAAGAAACTCTTGGCCGAGATAGAGAACTTGAAGAAGGAGATGGCACACAAGGAAGAAAATGCCACCAAGACAATCAAAACTCTCAAAGATGATGCTACTCGATCCTTCTTGGCGGGCTTTGAAACAGCCTTGGAATAAGTAGATGTAGTACACCTAACCCTTGACTTCTCCACCTTAGACTCGGGTAACCGTGGTCGATGGCCAATTAAGGGAGGAGTAATTTGAACATTTTAATGGTCTGTAATATGCTAGCTTTCCTTGTCATTTAAACAATTTGAACACTTTATAATTTTATCAGTACCTTACTTATTGCCTCTGCATCGCTTTAATATGTACAACTATTTTAAAACCTTTTACTAATGCATGCCACGATACTTAACTTATCATATAGCAAACTTTGACTAGCTTAAGTATAACAACTACTATCAACACACATGCAGATACTTTATTACTTATACTAATCCATCTCTACCTCTTGAGCATGAAGTAATAAAGATAACTAGAATCCAACATAGGTGAATCTAAACATGAAAAATCGTGGAGTTCTCACTCAACAAAGAATTAACCTTTTGAAGAACTATAAACCCATAACTAAGACAAGCATATACTCAATCTCAAATTGCACAGGTGTATTTCACAAACTTGGCCAAGGGCCATATACCTTGATCTCACCAAGCTTTGCCTCATAAAGCACCTACTTGGATAATCATATCTTCCCGAGCTTGGTTGCCTTATTCCGCGCTAAGAATGATTCATTCATCACTCAGGGTAACTGAACTCGGATAACCACTCGTACCCCGAGCTAACCCTTATTGTATAAGCGAATGATTCTATATCATATCATTTAATCATTTGAACTAGGGTGACCGTTCACACACCGTGTTAGCCTAACTTACCATGTACCAAAACAATTTATCTGTAACATCTATTTGTAGAGCGCCTATACTCAGGCAGTCGTTCTTATGCCGAGTTAGGTCGTCTTACCTTGCGTCAAGTCAAACAAATTATTTTGCGGAGCGCCTGTACTCGGGTAGTCATTCTTACGCCGAGCGATGTCGTCTTACCTTGCCTAAATACTTCATTTACATCAATTTTACGCACAGGGCACCTATACTCGAGTAGTCGTACTGATACCGAGCTAAGTCGTCTTACCTGACACTAAATAACCGATTTACACACAGGGCGCCTGTACTCGGGTAGTCGTACTGACACCAAGTTAGTTCTTCTTACCTGACACTAAATAACCAATTTATACACAAGGCGCCTGTACTTGGGTAGTCGTACTGACACTGAGCCAGGTCGTCTTACCTGGCACTAGATAACCATTTCACACACAGGGCACCTATACTCGGATGGTCATACGGACATCGAACTAGGTCGACTCATCGTGTGCTAACTCAAATAAATCAGCTGAACTAATGCACCATCATTCAAGAACAAATTTATCATAAGATGACCTTATTAAAAAAATCCTTCAAGGGAAAAAGAGCATCACCTTAATCAACACATTGTTAAAAAAGAAAGCATTAAAACAAAATATCTTAACTGAAATAAAACCTAAGATTTGCCACGTTCCACGTTTGAGGAATGACTCCCCCCTCCAGGGTTTCCAGCCTATACGCTCCATTTCCGAGCACCTCGACTACGCGAAACGGGTCAGTCCACTTTGGAGATAATTTGTTTTATAACTGGTAGGGATGTGCTTTCCGCATCACCAAGTCGGCAACCTTGAACTGCTAAGGTCTCGTCTTGGTCTTTTGCCTCAGCTCCACCCTTCTATTCAAAGCCTTCGAGAATTTTTGGAACTTCCTCTTACCAAGTTCCCTTTGCCTTCTCCAACCTCATTTTCAACCTTCTCAACAGGACTCTATTAGCTTATTCAAATTGATCATTCGTCTGAGGATGTTTTACGAGGCAAATATGTGCTTTATCTTGAGCTCTGAACTTTGCTTACCCAACTATTGACTAGCAAATTGGGTTCCATTGTCGGAAACTAGGTGCCTCGGAATCCCAAATAACACACAATGTTCTTCCACACAAAATGTTGCACCTTGTGAGTGGTTATCTGTGCAACTGGAACTTCTTCAACCCATTTAGTGAAGTATTCAATGGCCACAATGAGATATTTCATCTAACGTATCGCCAAAGGGAAAAGACCTAGAATGTTTATTCCCCATGTATGGAAGGGCCACAGGCTATAAATGGACCTCAGCTCTTCGGCTGGCGTGTGGCCCCAATCAGTGTGCTTTTGACATTGCTCGCAGCGCTAGGCATACTTCAGACAATCATCCTCCATGGTCGACCAGTAATACCCCGCTCAGATGACCTTCAACAAGAGAGCTTGTCCTTTGATATGGCTACCGCAAATGTTTTTGTGGAGCTCGACCATGATGCGGGTACACTAATCTCCATTTACACAAGTGATAATTGGATGGGTATAGCCGTGACGAAAAAGTTTGCCATCTATCAGGGTATACCTCTCCGCATTCTCTTAACTATCTTAGCCTCCGTAGGCTCGGTAGGAAGTACCTTATCAGCTAGGTAACACTGGTAAGGTGTTATCCAAGTCTCTATGGTGTCGACTTGCAAAACCTCAAGAAACTCATCTCCCAACAACCCGTAGGTAGTTATCCTCTAGACTTTAAGGGTCTCCAGAGTCATCGACCGATGCCTTCTCTTTTTTCCTGAGTTGATCCCCAGGACCTCCACGTGGATGACCTTGGTTGGTCCTCCTTCAGTTGTCCTGTGCGACTTCAATGTCTCCTGAATTACTAACATTTCTCGACCTCCCTTCCCTGAACAAGCCAACTTAGACAGCACGTATGCTCGAGAGTTTTGCTCTTTGGGAACGTGAACGAGGTTGAACGTAGATAAGGTTCTTTCAAGATCGTTACATACCTGAGATATGAGGCTAGTTGCAGATCCTTGGCTTGATACTCACCCGTGACTTGCCCAGTGACAAGCAACGAGTCACTCTTCACCAAAAAACATTGAGCTCTCAACGCCTTGGCTAGCAACATCCCCACTATCAATGCCTCATACTCAACTTGATTGTTACTCACCTTGAACACGAACCTCAGGGCTTGCTCGATCAACAACTCGCTTGGTCCCTCTAAAATGACCTCGACCCCACTTCCCTGCTGATTGGAGGATCCATCTACCGAAAGGACTTACTGGAAATCATTGGGATCAAGTTGGGTGTCATCAGATGAAAGTTCTACCATGAAGTCAGCGTATACCTGACCCTTGATTGGCCCTCTAGGTTCATACTGTATGTCAAACTCAGATAACTCCACCGCCCAACGCACCATCTGACCTGCTATATCGGGCTTTTGAAGGACGTTGCGAATGGGCAGATCGGTCATCACAATCACGATGAAGCTCTGAAAGTAGTGGTGAAGTCGTCGAGCTGTAAACACCACGGCTAAGGCGGCTTTCTCAATAGGCTGATACTGGGTTTCCAGTCCCTGCACTACCTTACTCACAAAGTAAACTGGCATTTGGACCATGTCTTCATCTTGCAAAATGACCGAGCTAATCGCCCGATCTGTAATCACAAAATAAAGACGAATATGGGTACCTGGGACTGGCTTACCAAGAACAGGGGGACTTGCCAAGTACTCTTTCAACTTTGTGAAGGCTTCCTCGCATTCTTTGGTCCATACAAAACGGTTGTTCTTCTTAAGGCATTGGAAATAAGGATACCCCTTATCGTCACTGCCTAACAAGAAGCGAGACAGGGCGGCCATGCGCCTAGTTAACTGCTGGACCTCTTTCACATTGGTCGGGCTCCTCATTCCTATGATTGCATCACATTTGTCGGGGTTCACCTCTATGCCCATTTCAGTTAGCAAAAAGCCAAGGAACTTCCTAGCTTCCACCCCAAATACGCACTTATCTGGATTAAGCTTCAAATTGTACATTGCTATTATTCTGAATAGCTCTTCTAGGTCGACAATATGCTGGTCGTTCTCTTCAAACGTGACGACCGCATCATCTACATATGCCTATACGTTTCACCCGAGCATTGGGGAGAGGATCTGATCCATCATCCTTTGATAGGTATCAACGTTTTTAAGACAAAAGGGCATGACCTTGTAACAGTAGCTAGCAAACTCGACCATAAAGGTTGTCTTACTCTTGTCCTTCGGGTGCATACGAATCTGGTTGTATCCCGAGAACGCATCCAGTAAGCTTAACAACCGACAACCCGAGGCGTTGTCCACCAAGGATTCTATGCTTGATAGGGGTACGAATCGTTGGGACAAGCCTTGTTCAGGTCGGTGAAGTCGACACACATTGTCCACTTCCCATTGACCTTCTTTACCAACACAACATTTGTCAGCCACTCAAGATATTGAATCTTCCTTACGTGGCCAGCAACCAACAACTTCCGAGTCTCTTCTCAGATGACGAGGCACTTATCCTCGTTGAACTTCCTTCTCCTCTGGACCACGAACTTAACTCTCTTATCCATGGTAAGCTGATGACATAGGAAGTCTGGGTCTATCCCGGGCATGTCTGCGGATGACCATGCGAAAGCACTCATGTTCTCTGACATCACATCAACTATCTTATGTTCGAGCTCTTTTCCCAATGAGGGGCCGACCTTAAAGTTCTTCCCTTTTATCTCCCTTTCCTGAACCTCTCCAGCAGGTCCAGGTCATCTCTCATTGACGACTTCGACCTCCGTAATCCACTTTGACTCCCCTACCTGAACAAGGATTGCGTAAGTTCCTTTTCTATTCTTCAGGCTACTCTCATAGCATTCTCGCGTCATCTTCTGGTTGGACTTTATGGTAATCACTCCTCCCTCTGAAAAAGTCAGCTTCATCTTCATATGGGTCTTTGAGGCTACTGCACCCAATCTGTTTAGGGAAGGTCGCCCTAAAAGAAAATTGTAAGCAGAGGACGCATTAACAACGATGCACCTAATGGTAATAGTCCTGGTTGCGATGTTATCAGAGAAGGTCGTCTTTAGCTCAACGTACCCTCATATTTCCACCTGATCTCCCACGAAGCCGACCAAGCACCCATTGTATGGCCTCAGCTGATCGGGGGACAACTGCAAACTAGTGAATTTTCCCCAGAACATCACATCAGCTGAGCTCCCTTGATCAATCAAGACTTTGTGCACTTTCCTTCCTACGGTGAGGATAGATATCTCCACCGGATCATCCTCGTGAGGAGCCATGTCTTCCAGGTCAGAGCTCATGAAGTAGAAAGTGGGCTTCGGTGGATGATCAGGTCTCCTTGCCTCCAGGAACATCACTCCTCACGCATAATGCTTTCATTTGGAAGCTGAGTTTCCTCCTACTGAAAATCCTTTCGAGATGGTGTTCAGCTCTCCATGGACCGGTGTCTCATGTGCTTGGTCCCTAAGAGAGACCTCTCCTTTTGGCTCTTCCTGATCAGCCTCAAGATACTCCTTCAGGAACCCTTCCTTCACCAAGCTAGCCAGTTGGTGGCCCAAAGCTATGCATTGCTCGACATTATGCCCAAATGCATTTGTGGAACTCACACCAGGCATCTCTTTTGTCTTCTGTCTTCTGGGGAAATTTCAGTTTGTCTGTTACCCCTGGCATGCTCAATAATTCTTTGTAGAACACTTAGAATTTGGGTTGAGTTGCTGACTCCTCCCTGGCCTTTGTCTTGGGCTCGTCTCTCTTGGCTACGTATGGAACGTACCTCAAGTTTGTTCTCTTCTCGGCCGAGGTTTCGTTGACTCGCAAGGGTCGAGCTTGGTCACTTTCCTTAGGCCTAGGTTGCCTTAAATGCGAGGTGTCATTCTTTCTGATCACGAACTTCTCTACTTCGATTTGAGCGACAACTTGTTCTCGTACCTCGGAAAATGTCTCTGTTGGATTTCTGATTAACGAGTAGCTGAATGGTCCCGTCGCGATCCCTTGCTTGAAAGCGACAATCATCATATCTTCATCATGTGTTAGAAGTATTACCGTATGCACACTTAACCTATTCAAGTAATCATTCAACCGCTCTACCTCCCTTTGCCTTACGCCAAAGAGGTCATACATCCTCGGGGGTTTGACCTTGTTGGCGGAGAACTTTTCTCTAAACATCATGGCAAACTAAGAGAAAGAGGTGATCTGACCATCAGGGATCCCACTGAACCATTATAGGGTTGTACCTGTAAAAGTGCCCATAAACATTTTATACCGGACGACATTTGTCCCTCTAGAGATAATCATTTGAGCATTGAATGTCGTGAGATGATTTTCGGGGTCCTCTATCCCCGTGAAAAAGGCGATTTTAGGTGTGATGTAATGAGCTGACACAGGCTCATCCACGATCTCCTTCGAGAATGGTTTGGGACTATTCCTCGCTGACAAGTTTAAAGATCGTCCCCTGGGGGAACGTTGAACATGTTGGTGCAGGCTCTTGCGTAATTCTTCATTGGTTTTGCACAACTCCTCATTGGCTTGCACGTGCCCCTCCATTGTTGCCTGAGATGCCTCAATTTCTGCCATCAAGCGATTTTGCATAAGCTATTGCTCAATTCGGGCTTCCGCTCGTAGTCTCTCTTGCTCAGCCTTGGTTTCTTCTTGGATCCATTATTGTTCTCGCCTTTGCTCCTCGTTGGTCTCCTGAAGGTCCCCCATGGCATCCATGAGTTGTTGTAAGATGGGTGCATCACTTCCTTCAGATCCCTGCGGGCCTTGCCTTGTGTTTCTCATCTCGTCAGAAGGCTCATCACGAATGCGAATGGGATCAAGTTTTACCGGGTCCGACGGTGTGCGTCAAATGTTCTTGCCGGTTGACCTCGGGTTGACTGGATGGGCAAACTCTGCTTCTAGTCTATCTCCTTTTGGTGCACTGGAACAACGCTCCGCTGTGACAGAAGGGGCTCTACCTATTGATCACACTTCGATGATCAAGTCAGTGAGAGCATACAAAATAATAATCAATTTCATTCTCTAGTATTCAGAAACAGCGTACCTTTACTGGGGGTCTCAAGCCCCTTTTATAGTTATCCCTTTAACAGTTTTCACCCACGAGAATATAATCTTAACTTAAAGCATTTAATCATCACAGAAAAACCACTTGTTCACGTGCACCTCTTATCTCCGGGTGCTAACAATAGAAAAAACATTCAGTTTTACGTGTGCACCATCACTCTCGGGTGCTAACTATTTTATTCTCAACAACTTTGACTTATATTTAATTAACAACTTATATATTCATTACTATATATTCAACTAACAACTTTTATATGAACGTATGACCAAATTTAATATTTTCTTTACTTTAATTACCCTTCACCGTGCTTACCATTAAAACTGGACGGAGCTCATGGCCCGCCTTTTGGGCCCAAAGCCGAGCCGACCATACCCAAATGCTTGGATTGAGGTCCCGAACACTCATGTCCAATACATTTACTATTTTATTTTTTATATTTATAAATTAATTTTTATTAGATGAATTTATTTTATTATTATATTTAAGTAATTTTATATTTAATTTATTTTTATTATAATAAACTACCAAAAATAATATTTTTATAATAATCATATTGATATTAAAAGTATAAAATAACTTTAAAGAACATAATATTTGAATAATATTTTGAAATATATATTATATTATACTATAATTAATTTTTAATTTGTTTACATATTTTATTTTTTATATTCATAATTATTTTCTATTAAATTATTAGATGAATTTATTTATAAAAAAATTATATTTAATTATTCTTATTATAGGAACTTTAGATGAATATATCTCATCTAAGCTACTGAACTAGAAGATGAAACAAAACATTTATGAAAATATGTTTCAAAGTTACGAAAATATTCTAGCGGTGGAAATAATTTGATGAAATGAAATTTGTGTGATTTCTCATTAATGATCTTACACTCCAGAAATAGTTCATTTGTTAAAAATTACTGGAGGAGGAGTTAAAATTTTTCCAAACGTGACTTTGTTAAAACATGTGGAGTTTAAAAAATTAGAAAAGAAAGCAACATTGAAAATAAAAAATTCAAAGAAAAAAAAAGTCCATCTACTACCCATAAATCAGAAAAACAATAGTGTTAATCCAAAAGTCAAAGGTTCTTTACAAGCTTCTTTTAATATTCAAGCGAGAGATACTCTTAATTATGAAATTGTGATAATATTTTATTTTTTAGGACTACCATTTCATTTAGCAAAAAGTTCTTATTATAGAAGTGTATTTTCTTATGTGGTTAATACTTCTAATATTATCAATTAAAAAAAATATAATTTCAATAACACCCATCACATCACTCACAAACTTTTATAAATTTTCCCCACACTTTCCACTCTATTTAACTTAATCCAAACACCCTAACTTTTTTTACATTTTCTCTTCAAATCATCTCAAATCCACTTCCTCATTTTCACTCCCTAATCCAAACAAAGCTTAAGGGTGTGTTTGGATTAGGAAGAATATGTGTGGAGATGACGGAGTGAATGTATGAGAATGTAAGAGGAAAATGTGAAAAAAGTTATGGTGTTTGGATTAAGGTATGTTAGAATGGATGTCTGAGAAAAGTTTATACGAGTGTGAGTGATTTGATAGTTGAGAGAATTTTGAATAAAATGTTACTTTACAAATTTACCCTTACCTATTAAAAAATATAATAATGAAATGAGCTATTTTTTTGTTTAAAACATATTCATGAATTTAAAAATCATAATTAAAATAAATAAATATATATTAAATATAAATAGGTATAATTTAAAAATTATAATTAAAAAAAATATGTATTCAACAAATTAAATAAAAACACTTCAGATACTTACTTAAAATATTAAACATGCATTATAAAATTCAAAAAATAAATCAAAAAATATAACTCAAATAATAATAATAATTACACACAAAATTATATTAATATAAACACAAAAACAAATTAAATAAAAACAAAAATTCAAATAATTTCTTAAAATATTAAACATATATTATAAAATTAAAAAATAAATGACATCTTATATAAATAAATAAAATACTATTTTTTAATATTAAAAAACCTTACAATAATAAAAAATAAAAAAATACTATAACATATAATAAATGAGAATAAATTAAAAAATAACAGATACTGATATGATTATCCCTTTATATCTCTTTATTTTTATTTTGTAAAAATATTATATTTACGGTTCACATGTTCACAGGAGAATCGCATAAACAAACATTCCTACCTAAGAGAGGAATATCGATATGTGAAATAATAGATCAATACATATCACCATTTTTCAAACTTATTTTTTCTCTTTCTCTTCTCCACCAAACAACTTACATTAATGTCATCCTTTCAACCCAAACATATCCACTAATTGAAGAAAATCCCCTTTTTGTAGTAACATAGATGGGGAGAGTTTTATTGCACTTAAAATAAATCAAAACTTAACAAGAAACTCCCATAGCAAAACAAAAGTTGACTGTTATAAGTATCAGTTATACCAATTAAAATCATGCTGGCACCCTAGGAGAAACAAATCAAATATAAATTACTCAAGTTATGTAGTTTTCATATCATCTTCAACCTAGAAACAACAGACAACAAGCTCGGATATTGTTAAGCCGAATCAACTGGTCTTTGGATCAGGCATGGGAAAGAGGCCAGCACTTGCACCTCTGGGCGGTGCAAAACCCAAGAACTTCTGCAAATTTGTTCTGATGCTAATGGAACACAAGAAGTATAGAAATGCCATGGAACAATCAGTGGGATCATTACCCTGCAACCCTCGATGGCTCATCTTCATAATAAGCCCAAAAGGCTTGAAGGGCAATTTGGCAACTACCTTGCCTTCGAAGAGTGAATTCAGCAATCCAAAGACTACAAAGAGAACCAGAGCCACCACACCCCCAGACTTGAACTTGAAGAGAGACAGGTCACGACTCGATTCTTTGAGGCTTGTCTCAACACGATCAATTTTTTTGGTCTTGGACTTCTTGATGTTGATTTTATTGCTGTCTGTCTTCATGGTCTCAAGCTTCTTGGAGGCTTTGTCAATGGAAGACCGAAGATTTTTGTAAGAATTGGTCCGATAGATAAGAATCCATGAGATAGCCTCACAAACAATAGCTGTGCAGAAGGAGATACCCACTACAGTGAGGCCATCAGAGTACTTGAAATCTGAGAAAGGATATGCCATGGGAAGACTTTAACTAAAAACCTACGCCAAAATGAGAAGGCCAACTCGGATCTTGATCAGAAATGTTTAAACGTCCAATCCTGTATAAATAAACCAAACATTTAATCACACCCCTATACTGACTCCTCAATAAAATAACAGAGAAATAAACAGGCAAATTACATTCACCTCTCAAAAGAAATGCTTAAATTACACTCTCCCTCCTCTTTTGCAAATAACACTTCTCTATACTATGACATTATTTATATTATGCTTTAGTTTGTTTTAGTGTGAACAAACAAGCCACTTAAGAGATTTTCTCTATCTTGGTGACCCAGCATCAATAACAGGTGTAGTGTTGAAATTTGATAATCGGATATTTAAAATGATCTAGAGGTGTTGTTAAATATCAAAGTTGTCCAACCCATGATGGATTGAGGTAGACAATGCCTATCAAAATAGGCAATTACTGAGATGAGTTATAGGTTTTGATACCATATCAGATTTCATCTTAGAAATTAATTGGCACTATGCTAACAGATATATAAATGACACTTAAAAAATTGAGACAGGCGATATAGGACTTCACAACACCCCCTCCACATATGTCTGCCAAATCAAACAAGCCTATAAAAATAGGCAATTACTGAGATGAGTTATACTCTGGTAGCATGTCAAACTTCATCTTAAAACCAATTAAGCTATGTTGTTCAACATATATCACACTCCAAGAATTGAGGCCAACGTGACACCTCCAAACAAATTTTCGTATATTGGTTTGAAATTGGAACAGCTATTGTCCATCAACACCACAAACCAACAAAAAACTCATGAATATATAGCATTTGACGAGAGAAGAGAAAGCAGGAGAAGAAAGACCACTTCCCTTCCCTACAGGTTTTTGACACTGTTGTACCAGAAGGGTAAAAATACTGGGAATAAAGATACAAAATATACCAATTTACTTGCAAATAAATAGGACAGAGCTATAGTGCATACTAAGCTAACACAAGGTTCCCTAGTATCACTGGCATTATCTGAAACACGGTGATTAGTCCTCAGTAGACATCTTATTTCGAAACATTTTCATCAGTTTGTTGGCTTCGACTCCTGATGCTCTGAAACTTCAGTAACATTTTCGTTATTTTATATCTTTCACCGAGACAAAGTAAACCAGATAGGAGCTTAGATTGATACTTAAATTATCAACATAAAATTGAGGGAGTGAAGCATGACATGATGTAATAACTGCTTGACCTAGAAAGTGTTAGGCAGTTAAATGATGATGAGAGCAAAAATCTAACACTAATAAATTGACATTGTACATATGTACCAACAGGGGGCCACTAGAATTTGACCGGCAGCAACGGATTTAAATAGCTTGCAGAAGATCGACATTCAAACCTATCTTCTTTTATTGCAAAAATTGACACTGAACAAGCCTCAAAATTACAGCAATAAACAAGCAACGGAAACAGACCACACAAGATGGAAGGAACAAACAGACAAGTTAAGACTGCAAAACAACCCATCACGAGGACAGACAAATTGGGCTAACAAAGCTCAAAATCTCTATCTGACCTTCTAACTCAGTACCAGTAAAGGCCACAACAACACGTATCAAATGAGATGGAAAATTCCTCAATCTGAACTCTCAAACACGTAATCTATGTGGTAATAAGATTAGTAATACACACAAAAACACAATGAGATCCAAATTTGTAATACACAAAAAAACACAATTCGTTTCAGTCCTAAGAACACGAAGTAGAAAAGGAGCAGCGCTAATGAGCGGCGACTGAGGGAGAAGCCGCCGTAAAGGTTGCCGGCGGGAAGGTTCCTTAAATGGATCCAAATTAAACAGTTAAAGCACAATACATTTGATGAGTATTTTGTTGTTGGATCTGATATTTGCGTAGAAATTTTGAATTTAACTTCTCTTTTACCTGTCTATTGGCGGAGGTCTCGGTTTGGAAGACGCACACACGGTTGTAGGGTTCCCTGGTGGTGGCGTTTCGACTTCCCGTGTTCCTTCTCCACTACAAAATCAAATAAAGTTAATCATTCAGAGTAGAGGGTGTATATATTACAACTGTTTGGCCATTCAGCACAATATATCTTTATTTCACCAGTATATCTTTATTTTAAAAGTACAACTAATTTTTTAAATTTTGAATATACTTTATTCTTACTGATATTTAATTATTCTGTAAATAAAATTATATAAATATGTTTACTGTTTAAATAACTGAAAAGACTATACCGAACTTTTCAATAATTTAAAGTATATCTTATTAGAAAATTTTATTTTGGTGTAAATATTTGAGTTGATTAAATAAGTGAAATTAAGAGCTTTGTTAACTAATTTGTTAAAACTTATTTCAGTTGTAATAGTTATCTAAAAATTATAAATTTTTATAAAATTGCAAATGCCTTTTTGAATGTAAAGTTCATATCTTATGTGAAAAATTATTTATAATAAATGTTGATTGTAATTTAAAAAATATGTAATTAGATGATAATAAAAATGTAACTCTATTCCTCTGTAGTAAGTGTTATTATCTATAATTTTTAACAAATAATAAAGTAATATTTTGATATTCTATATATGAGTGCTCAAAAAATTACAATCATCGGGAAAACTACAATATGTTTGTGTTAGAGATTAAATCAATAAATCTAAGTTAGAGAAAGAAATCAACATACTTTAACTTTATTCGTATAATTTTGTTTAAGTGTTTTTATAAGGTATTGAGATTAAAGTATCTTTTAAGTAAAGGTGGTTATGGATTAAATTTAGTTCAAATTTAAATATTTGATTAGATTTATAATCTAAATTTATTATTTTTATAAAAATAATCTAAAATTTAAATTCAAATATTTGAATTGGATTTTAAATCTAAATTTGTATTTTTATAAAAAAAATTAAATTTCATTTTAAAGTAAAAATTATGTTTTCTAAAACAAATTAGCATAATATTAATATAATAATAAGTAAAAAAAAGTAAAATACTATATAAATATTAAGGAAATATAGTAAAATTATAATTTAATAATTCTAAAAAAATAAAAATAACATAATACATAAATTATTAAGATTCAAAATATACGTATAATATTTTAATTAAATTTAAAAATATTATATCCATTTATTACGTTTGCAAAAACTTATAAAGAATGAGTAAATAAAATTTCAAAGAGAATGTATGAGAGGTGATGGAGAGAGGATGCAGATGAAATTGTATAAAAGGTGATTTTGGTAAAGGTAAGAGAGAGAGAGTGCTTCCAAAATTTTATATTAAAAATTTGGATTTTTTAATTTTTAAAATCTATATAAACAAAATAAAAATTTAATCTGGAAATATTATAAAATATGAATTAAAGTAAAAATTATATTTAAAATAAATGAATTTGTAATGGATAAGAGTCGAAAGAATAGAATAGTTTGACAAAACTATATATTTTGTTCACACTTATATTTGAGTATAAGATCTAGACATATATAAGTATTTTGTTATCTTAATCTTATTTTCCTTTGATAAGTTGGTACTTAAGACATACAATAAGATAATATCTTTAGCATTTTATAGTATTATTATTATTTACTATTAATTATTGTTTTTGTCGGTTGACCTGTTCGTCAGTTGACTCTGATGACAAGCTCTAGCTCCGTCTGTCTCTTCACGAATCCACCCTATTTCTTGTTGTTCTGGAACATTGCTCCGTTGAAACAGAGGGGGTCCTACCTGTTGATTTCACTTGGACGATCAAGTCAGTACATGGCTTATAAGAATTTAAGAAGTAGTAAGTTTCAGTCTTAGAAACAACGTACCTTTACCTAGGGTCTCAAGCCCGTTTATAACTTACCTCTTGTAATAACTTTCTATCACGAGAATCTAATCTCAACTGAAAGCATACTCAACAGGAAAATATTTTGTTCAGGGGCACACTCTCACGGTGCTGCAATAGAATGAAATCTTTCCTCCAGGGAGTGCATAAAATAATAACAAAATAACCACCAGGGTACAAACTCATGTACCAGCATTAGGGGTCCAGCTTGTTTACATAGGCACCCTCAACATGGCGCTACGCTATCTTTCATTATACTTGCAGCCTAACTACTACGTGTCCTAAGACACATGGACTTAAGTTTAAAAAGAAAACATTTACTTGACCTAGACTCCATACGCACTAAGCACACCCCTAGGTCCACAATTACCATCCGCCAGCCGCCTAGGCCTTATGCATGAAGGATTACCTTAAATATACAAAAATTGACTTATACATACATCTGAGGGCCAATTACATGGCCCGCTATTTTGGCCCAAGAGCCGAGTTGACCTGTTTGTGACATGTGCCGAGGTCCGACTACCGAGTGTTGAGTTATGAGCTCTTTAGTCTAGTACAATTATTATTATTATTTAATATTATTAATACTTTCAAATATTATTATTTATTATTATTAAAGTTATACTTAATATTAACATTTTTGTTGCACGAGGGAATCGATTCCTAAGTATATTATGTTTTATAGAGAATGTTCCTTCATTTGACCATCAAGAGGATCAGAAAAAGAAACGTCAACATCAGAATATCTCTTGAAGAGTGTGTTAAAGTTGTTTTAGGCCAACAACTTCTCTAAATGGATAGTTTATCACATTTGCATAATCCATCAATCTCGCATGATCCTGACTTTTGTTGAACTTAAAGAGTAGAGTCAAGCCTCAAGAGAAACTATTTTGTTGATGATGTTTGAAGATGTTGACGTTGAAGATGTATTATATGTCATAACTTTCATTGCATTTGTTTGAGAGTTTTATACCAAAGTAATTAATCACAAGAGGTTCAATTTAACACACAATCAATATTAAAATTAACTAAAAGAATTGTTTTTAAATGATTAAAACATGTGAAAAAAAGGTTTTAAGTATGCTTTAATCGATTAAAAATTTATGTAATTGATTAAACCATTCTCGATATGCTACAGTATTGCTTTGTTAATCATTTAATATAGAGATAAGAAAAAGATGTCTAAAATATAATCGATTCACTTATTTAATTATCAATTAACTTCTTTAATGATAATTAACTTTGTTTTAAGTTATTTTCTAAAATAAATGAAAAGCTGAAATAATTGATTAAAACATAAAATAACCTATTAAATCAAAAAGCTTTTTAACTTATTCTCAAATTTTACTAGAAATAATCTATTAACAACTTAAGATAATCGATTGAATGCGTCTCAACCAGTCTTTAATAAACATTTTCATAACTATAAATAAAACCTTTAATTTACTCTTTTATACGTATGATAATACTTTGAAAGCGAATTCACAAACATTTATAGAGATCATTTTAGTTTTTTTCATTTTCTAAAAGAGTGCTTTCAAGATTTTTTTGAAGAATTCCTTTAAAGAGGTTGTGTGGTACGCTACTAAATTACTTTTGTGTTTGTTTTGTTGTGTTTTCTGGTAACATCTTTATTTATCTAAGTTGTTGAAGTGTTTCCAGTTTATTTCCTCTTGAGTATTCGAGAGTTGAATTGGTTGGTTTCCTCTAGGTGTGATCCAATGGTAGGACGTATCCTCTTGATTGCATTCAAAAGTTGATCTTGTGTTATTTTCTGTCTTGTACATGTTTTGTATGTGTTAAGTGCTTCTATAAAATATATAATGAATTCCAATTATTCTAAGGTTGAATAGTAGAGAATGAATGTAAAATCATTTGTGATTTGAACCAATATAAATTTATAATGTGATTTATCTCTTTCTCTATCTCTTTTATGAGAAAACAAGGAAAAAAAAACACAAAAAGGGAAAGTTGGATTGTGTTTTCATCAAGTATAATTTCAAATACTCAAACGATAATGTAGTTCATTAAGTGATCAGATTTAACTCTTTCATCTCATAGATCTTATTAGATTGAACTCAACAACTTAAATGAACCACTTTCTTAGAAAAAGAGGTCGAATTCAAGAGGTTGGGTGAATTGAACTTTGAAAACTTTTTCGGAAACTAATGAAGAATTAGAATGAATTGCTTATAGAATTAATTGATTCAAGCGAATTGGTACAAAAATTAATAGATTAAAAAATCAATTACAACAAGAACAAGTTATATTCAAACTCGAAAATAAAGAGAGAAAGAAAAAGAAGATTACACAATAATTTTTATACTAGTCCACTCTTAAACAAAAGCTACATCTAGATATCTAGTCACTTAGCTAATCAAGCCGAGCCAAATACTAAAACAATTGTTTAAAAGTACAAAAAAAACATCAAGAAGTTTGAACCTTCCAAGGGTGTTTTTTAACCCCCTATAACACCATGTTAAAAAACCACAACTTCAAACCCAATCTAATCAAGGTCAGACACAAAAATATACAAAAAAAAAAAAATCACCTAATTACAACAAGTTCAAATTGGATTTGAAAAACTCGAGGATATTGATCTCAAGAACACAAAAAGAAAGCTCTAAGAAAACACTTTCATACTCGGAAGAATAACACTTTTAAATTCAAGGTGTTTTAAAATCTCACACTTAAAAAAGTGCACTAGCAAAAGTCCGAAAAAGAGAGTTATATAGAATTTATCCTATCAATTCTAATGGATTAACATTGCGTCTTAATTTGTTGATTTCACTTACTAGTAAACAAAATGGATTAAATGGTCATTTTAATATGTTAAAATAGATTGATAAAGATCCTTCTAAAAACATAGGAAATTTTAGTCTATTAAAAACTCATTTTAACATATTAAAATATTCTCGCAAAACTAAGGGTGGACGAAAAATCCAAATTGCCAAATCCAATTCATAATTATCCAAATTCATATTACTTTTGAGTCCATTTAAATGGATTTATCTCCAATCCAAATCCATATTTTTGGATTTTAAGTCAAATCCATTTAATTGGATTTAGATAAGATATAGATTGGATACATTTTTGCATTATCCAAAATGGATTTTCGGTTGAATTTTAAGTCGGCCCGAACCCAGGTTGAGCCAAGTCAACCCAGGCCCAGGTCGAGCTAAGTTAGGCTGAGCCCTGGTCTAACCGAGTCAACACAGGCCTAAGTCGAGTCAAATCGACTCGGCCCAAGTCAAGCCAAGATGACACGAGACCAAGTCCAACTGAGTCAACCCGGGCCCAAGTCGAGTTGAGTCGACCTGGCCCAAATCGAGCTGAGTCAACCGGGCCTAGATCGAGCTGAGTCAACCCGTGCCCTTGTCAAGCCAATTTGGCCTGGACCCAGGTCGAGCTGTGTCAACTCAAACCCAGGTAGATACAAGTTGGTTCGTGCCCAGTTTGAGCCGAATCAAACCGGCCCAGGTGAAGTCGAATTAGCGTGTGCTGAGGTCAAGCCTAGTCGATTGAGGCCCAAAACCCGAGTCGGCTTAAATCTCAATCAAAATGAGTCGGTCCAGGACCATAAGTCGAATCGGTCCAAACCTAGGTCGAGCCATCTCAGTTTGGGCCCAACTCGAGCCACGTAGGCCTGGGCCCAACTCGAGCCACGTAGGCTCGGGCCAAGGTTGAGTCACATAAGCTCGGCCTCAAGTCCAACTCAGTTAGCCCAGGTCTAAGTGGATCTGAGTCAGCCCAAGTCCATGTTGAGCTAAGTTGGCCCAAGCCGATATCGAGCTGAGTCAACCCTAGTCCAGTCGAGCCATGTAATCCCGAGATCAGCTCAAGCCAAGTAGGCCCAAACCAAGGCCGAATCACGTAGGCTCAGGCCTAGGTCCAGTCACGTAGGCTCGACACCATGTTGAGCCGAGTCGGCACAAGCCCAAATCCAACCGAGTCAACTCAAGCCTAGGTCCAAGTGGAGTTGAGTCGAGTGGGCCCGTGTCGAAATGAGTTGGCCGAAGCCCAAGTCAAGCTGAGTCAGCAGGAGCCCAGGTTGAGTCGAGTCGACCAAAGTTCATGTCGAGCTGAGTAGGCCCGGGCCCAGGTCAAGTCTGGTCAGCTTGCGCCCAAGTGGAGTTGTGTTGGTCTTGGTCTAGGTCGAGCTGAGTCGGCCCGAGCCAAGGTCAAGCTGAGTCGGCTCGGGTCGAGGTCGAGCAAAGTCAGCTTGAGCACATGCTGAGCCGAGTCTACCCAGGCCCAAGCCGAGCTGAGTTAGCCTGGGCCCAAGTTGAGACGAGTCGGCTCGGGCGTAAGTCGAACCGAGTCAACCTGATCCAAAGTCGAGCTTAGTTGGCTCGGGTCAGGCTAAGCCTAGTCAATCTCGCGAGGTCGAGTTGAGTCGGGTTGGGTGAGGTCCAACTGATTTGGTTTGAGCTAAGATGAGTCAAGTTGATGGAGGCTGAGTTGAGTTGATCCTACGTCAGATTGATCCCACATTGGATTTAATCTAGTTGAGCCTTCATTATTCTATGTTCACAGCTAAGCATTTCGCCGACTATGGAAGTCTTCTTATACTTCTTTGAAGGCAAACACTCAGACCGCTAATTGTGGGTTTCCCTAAATTGTTCCCTTGGGAGAGGTTTACTTACCCTCTTGCAGTCGTCTTACAAGAATTATAAAGGTCGATTTCTCAAGATCCGAGCTTCAACAGGAGATTTGTCCCTACTAGAAGACTTTCCCTTGTATTGGACACCCAACCCTAGATTCCAGAGTGCTCGACACTTGGAAGATCTGTCTCCAAAGGACCAAGGGATTTGCGAGTTTTTGACGACTTTGAAAGTCGTATTTGATACCTCAATGTTATTGACCAAAGAATACCTTCCTGGTGCCCTTAAAGCTTACATCAGTACTCCTCCTTTTTTACCCTTGAAGAAAAAAGCTTATGCTATAGCCACTAATCTTTTTTCTTTTTCACTTTTCCAGATAACATGTTATTCAACATCAGCAAAGCTAAGCTTGTCGAGCTCACTAGGAAAATGAGGACAACCTTAAGCCTACCCAAGGAGTCTTTGGCACAAAAGAGGAAAGCTCCTGTTGTGGTTACCCAGACTCCAACTATCCCAAACAAGCAGACTACTTCAGGGCTCGTCTTCAAAAGGAAAAGACCAACTACCACTCCCCCTACCGAGCATTCACATTCAGATGGTTGAGCTCCACACCAAGAGGTCATCACCATTCAAGAGTGCGAGGTCGAGAGCTCGATGGGAAAGAGCTTATGGGAATCATTTTTCTTGCACAACGAGCACAAAGCTAGGCTCATGGTTCATGACGAAGATCACCTTCGCCATGATACCTTGAAACTACTTGGACAGGCATTTGCCATGGCTTGCCTGATGGATGCTAAGGAAAAAGATCGAAAATCTGCTAAGGACCAAAGGATTAAGGAGAACATGGAGCTCCACAAGGAGGTAGAACGCCTTCAGGATGAGATCAACTGCTTGAGTGGTCTGCACGAAGAAGCCGAGCGACTCCGAACAGAGAAGACCCAAGAGGCATCGAGCTTAGCAGAAGAGAAAAGCAAGCTTTTGACTAAAGTTGAAGAGCTGAAGAAGGAGGTGACCCGCAAAGGGGAAGACCTCATCAAGCAGCGCTCGTTCATCCCACCATGGATCTTTCAAAACTTGACCCAGGTAAAACCGTGGTTGATGGCCAACTAATGAGGGATTAATCCAAACTCTTTACGGACTGTAATATTTATTTGCTTGCCAAACTTATTTGACACTTTGAACCATTTGCCTATATCTATTTAGTGCTTTTAAATTCTTGGATGCATACTGTTTTTTGAATTTAAAAGGGTTTATTTACATCACTACAAACACATACACCAATGCTTTTCCAATTAACTCATCCTTTCTGTTAGAATCGTAGGCCTAAAACAAGAGGGGGGTGAATTGTTTTTAAACGTTTTTTGCAAACTTTGAAGGTGTGGAGAAAGCCAAGGAAGAATCAAAGTCAAAGGAATGAAAATGCCCAAGTTACAAAACTGTTTTAGTTGATTTCTAGATAATCAACCGGTTATTTTTGTGATTCAACCAGTTGTTTTTATCAGTATTTAATAAAAACAACTTTAAAACGGCTATAACAGGGATTAGAGAAAGAGAGAATCACACAACCAAATTTATACTGGTTCACCCTTACGCCAAGAGCTTCATCCAATCCCCGAAAACCACTAGGTATTCCACTATGTAACCAAACCTAGATTCCAAAACACAAACACCAAAGAGGTGATCTTGAGCCCCTCAAGAACACTCACCCTCTTTGATACACAATTTAATACAAGTCAGAACACCCTCTAACTGTAGACACCACTACCTTACAAGTTTTACAAATATGAAACAAATACAAGTAAGAACAGGAAGCATCACACCTGATACAAAAGGATTACAACATTTCTTTATTCCACTCTTAATCAAAGCAAAGCCTTAAGTAATCTTGCAATCTTGAAAAACTTTAATCTTTGTGGTAATCTTATATTTCTTATTTTCAGAGATGTAAACACCAGTTATATATTCTCAAAAATAGTTGTTTAAGACTTTTAATCAAAGGCCAAAACAATTTAAAATCATGGAAAACAGATTTACCAAACTTAACAAATTCTGTTAAGATTTTTCAAAAATCAATTGATTGAAAATTCAATTCAATCGACTGAATTGGCCTTGATTGTTAGGTCAGCCACTTTCAACTTTTTCAAATCCTTTCAAAACCACTGAGTGTAAAGCAACCGATTGAAACGGTAAATCAACAGGTTATTTTTCACTACTTTGAAAAACACTTTTCTTTTGAAAGAACTTGATTGATCCAGTTTTAGATTAAGCTAAGAGTGGATTGACAAATTCTAATCTACCCAGAACCCATGCCCACAACAGCAACCCAACCTTCAAACAATCTTCATGGGTTTGGAGACATCAAAGCTTTAAGTTCAATAATCTTGTTTTTCCATCTTTGCCTTTGTGAAGTGAACCTTCACACTTACTTAACCATTTGGTTAAGTTCGTGTCCAGTGGGAATCTTCCTTAGGTCTTCACCATTAATTGCTAATATCTCAATCTTAAGTAAAGTGTCACATCTAAAAATGGCTAAATCTAAAATCAACTCACATCACTTACCCACCTTCCACCAATTTTGGTGAAACCCATCTAGCTAAGTGAACCACTGTTCACCTCATGTGATGACTTCACCACTTCGGTATACTCTTCATCAAGATCCACTTCAAAATAATGCAAAAACTTAGAAATCAAAATAGCATAAGTATAATGATAATCACTCAACCTCATAGATTTTTGCATATGTTCCTCGATGATGTGAATCCAATTGATTTTGGTCTTGTTCATGATGCAAGAGATGAAGACAAGATCCTCTTCGGTTAGCATAAAATGGTTACTCCCCCTTGGTTTTAGCATCCAAGTTACAATGAAGGCAATGAGTCTTTCATTCAGCTTCAATCCTCCCACAGAAAAGTTTCTTACTTTTGATTGAGGATTCTTTAGGCAGATCCTATATAACTGAATTTTATTAAACTCTTCCACAACTCCAATGTTGCCTTTGTTAATCCTTAAACCTGCATACTTCAAGCCAGTAACCGCAGACCAAACCTCATGAGTAATTTCCATATCTACTCCTTTTACGTGTGAGGCAAGATTATTACCAACAAATTGGAGGTTGGTGTAGAAAACTCTTACAAGGACAGGATAAATGTTTACTGACATCTTCAAGAACCTTTTCAACAACTGTTCTTTGAGAATAACCCTCACTTCAGTAAGATTTTTCTCTTTCAACCAATTGAAAAAGATAAGCTTTGGATTATTGACAACTTTTCTACTAGTCTCATGAAGATACTTCTCAATCTTCTCAACCTCTCCCGAGAACCATCCTTCTAAGTGCTCACCCCTCTTTATACCACGAGTTTTCATCCTTTTAGAGGAAGGGGGTGTGGAATCCATGGAGGAAGAAAGAGATTTCTGAAACAAGAAGAAGAATGTAGCAGATTTGAGAAGAAACCAGAGATATGGACAATGGGTTGATTTCGTGACAAAAAACAACTGCATAAAGCATTGTTATATAGGCACCAAAAGCAACTTTATATTTTGGCTTTTAGTGGGTTGTTTTCTTCAAGAAAAAAAGTATGTTCAGAGGCACACAGTCCCACCCTAGTCAGCATCAGAAATCACATGTAGACTTTGACTGGTCATAAAGGCTCTTAATTTTCCAAGAAGGTATGAAATATATTCCATTTATGACCAATGTAACTTCCATTCAAAGCAAAATCAGACCCATAATAAATGCAACTTGACTCGTAACAGCTTGGAGAAAGAATCTGCAACAGAAACAATGCATAGAGAAATGAATCCAATTTAATGCAATGATGTCATAGGGCAAACAATCGGTTGTTTCGTGAAAACAATCGATTATTTTTTTGTAACTGCAATTAAGACATTTCACAAACCAAGGATTATTGGCAAAGAGAAACCAGAATATAAATACTTACGCTCGCTTGCATAAATGAGTGATTTCATACTTAAAGACATCAAATGAGATTATTCATTATTCAAGAAAATAACATTTATCTCAAAGATAAAAGCTTTTATTCATTAGGCAAAATTTTACTATCAAATAGTTATGATATATGTTTAAAGAGTTCCATTTGACTAACAGGTAGACAAAATACAATTAAGATATTCCACAAGAAGTCTAGTTCAATTCTTCTCTTTCACACATGATTCTCTAGCTTAAAGATTCTGAATTTTTAAATAACTTGCAAAAGAATAAGATCAAGCACCAAGATTTGGTCCCCTTACAAATTTGGATCCATGAGCATCAATTGGATCCTTTGAACTCTTAGGATTCTTGGGAATCCACTTCATAACACCATTAGGAGCATAAAATTTCCTAATTTTATAAAACCTAACAGAATGATCTCTTTGCATGCAGTAAAAGCATGTAACAATCAGTTGTTTCGATTTTTCAGTTGATTGTTTTCCAATTACAGTGGAGTAAGGCTTTGAAATTCCATTTTTCTTACTCTGTGGATAGAAACCTAAACCAGACTTTCCAAAAAACACAATTTTGAGATGCTAGAACAGTCTCAAAGTTTAATTTTCCTTTTGAAAGCTTATCCACAGTTTTTACAAGGCAATGAACCTTTTTTTTCAAAAGATTCACAGTTTTCACAAAAAACTAGAATTGCACTTGCAAGAAGAATTTTTATAAATCAATTATAGATTTTTAAAATCATTATTCGAATTTTCTAGCTCTTCTTCCAGTGCCTTAACTCTATTTTCCAACCAATTATTTAAACCTTTCAATCGATTGTTCAAGAGAGCCAATTTATTAGCTTTCTCATATGTTTCCTTGAAAGTTTCAAGAATCTGACTATAATTTTCAACATTAATAGAGGAAGAGGAACTTACATTGCTTGTGTCATTTTCACCCTTGGCCATTAGACATAAATTTGCTTCTTCTTCTTCTCTTGAAGAGTCACTTGATGATGATACATCATTGTCATCCCAAACAATGTAGGCTTTTTTTGATTTGCCCTTCTTTTCAAACTGCTTGATGAACTTTTTCTCTTTACTTTCTTTGTTGGGACATTCAGCTTTTATGTGCCCTTGCTCACCACATCCAAAACATGTTTTTTTTGTTTAGTATTGAATTCAGTAGGTTTCTTGCTAACATACATGTCATTGGTGTGACTTTTGTTGTTCTTCTTCTTTAAGAACTTGCTGAATTTCTTTAACAACAAGCTAAGATTCTCTTCTTCACGGTCATCACTTGAATGCTGACAGCTTTTGTTCCCAACAGCCTTCAATGAAATTGTCCTCACATGTTTGTTCTCATTCTCTTGAACACTTAGCTTGTTCATCTCTAACTCGTGCTCTCTCAACTTTCCAAATAATGAGGCAGTGGTCATGGAGATTAGATCCTTTGATTCAGATATGGCAGTAACCTTGGGCTACCATGATCCATCAAGAAACTTGAGAATTTCGATATTTAGCTCTCTTTATCAAATGTTTTTCCAAGACTCAAAAGATGATTTACATTGTGAGTAAACCGTTTTTTCACATCTACAATTGTTTCTTCCTTCTGCATTCTGAACATCTCATACTCTTGTATGAGAGTGTGCTTCCTTGCTCTTTTCACATCACGGGTGCCTTCATGAGTCACTTCAAGAGTATCCCACATATCCTTTGTTGTTTCACATTGAGACACCCTGAAAAACTCGTCAGAACTTAGTGCAGATGTGATAATGTTCTTAGCAATACAATCATATTGTGCCTTTTTACTTTCTTACTCAATCCATTGGGACCAAGGTTTTTCAAAAATTTCTTTTTCATTTTCAATCATAGGGATAAAAGGATCATTCTTGATTGCATCCCAAATAGCTTTGTTAATTGATTCAACAAAGATTTTCATCCTTACCTTCCAGAATTGGTAATTTACACCACAAAACAGTGGTGGTCTATTTATAGAAACACCTTCCCCAAAAGATAGTTTGTCTGCCATAAAAACAAATTTTAGATCAACCTTGACTAACTTTCAAGAATCTTGCTCTGATGCCAATTGTTAGAATTCCAAGCCTAAAACAAGAGGGGAGAATTGTTTTTAAACGTTTTTCGCAAACTTTGAAGGTGTGGAGAAAGCCAATGAAGAAACAAAGCCAAAGGAATGAAAATGTCCAAGTTACTAAACTGTTTTAGTTGATTTCCAGAAAATCAACCGATTGTTTTTGTGATTCAACTGGTTGTTTTTATCAGTAGTTAATAAAAACAACTTTAAAACAGATATAACAGAGATTAGGGAAAAAGAGAATCACACGACCAAATTTATATTGGTTCACTCTTACAGCAAGAGCTTCATTCAATCCCCAAAAACCACTAGGTATTCCACTATGTAATCAAACCTAGATTACAAAACACAAACACCAAAGAGGTGATCTTGAGCCCTTCAAGAACACTCACCCTCATTGATACACAATTTAATACAAGTCAGAACACCCTCTAACTGTAGACACCACTACCTTACAAGTTTTACAAATATGAAACAAATACAAGTAAGAACAGGAAGGATCACACCTGATACAAAAGGATTACAGCAGTTCCCTATTCCACTCTTAACTAAAGCAAAGCCTCAAACAATCTGGTAATCTTGAAAAACTTTAATCTTTTTTGTAATCTTATATCTCTTATTTTCATAGATGTAAACACCAGTTATATATTCTCAAAAGTAGTTGTTTAAGACTTTTAATCAAAGGCCAAAACAGTTTAGAATCATTGAAAACAGATTTACCAGACTTAACAAATTATGTTAAGATTTTTCAAAAAACAATCGATTGAATACTCGTTTCAGCCGATTAAATTGGCCTTGACTGTTAGGTCAGCCAATTTTAGCTTTTTCAAAACCACTGAGTGTAAAACAACCGATTGAAACGATAAATCAACAGGTTGTTTTTTACTACCTTGAAAACCACTTTTCTTTTGAAAGAACTTGATTGATCTAGTTTTGGATTAAGCTAAGAGTGGATTGACAAATTCTAATCTACCCAGAACCCATGCCCACAAGAAGCAACCCAGCCTTCAAGCAATCTTCATGGATTTGGAGACATCAAAGCTTTAAGTTCAATACTTTCCATTGTAACATAGCATAGTTAATATAACAGGATCTTACTAACTTAGGTGAAACTAAGTGTAGAGAGTAATAAAATATTTCTCTTCATAGATAGTCTAACTTTTGATGAATGACATCTTTGTGGTTAAAACAAAATTTCACTTCAACTTGATTTCACAAGCAACCATGGCCTCCATGTTGGGCTGTCTTACAATATGAATATTAAATCTATTCCATGATGTCTTACCTCGCAAGACGCTTACTCGGATAGTTGCACCTACTTCGAGCTCGATTGTCTTATCATGCGCTATCTGATAAATGTCTAATTTCAGTAATAATTTATATTAAAATATAGACACTTATGAGGATTTATTGCTAATTTACATATAAAATAATCCCTAATTTATGAATTTATACCTTTTTAAATTTTTTATGATCATTATTTGAATAAGAGTATTTTATTCCCAAATTTGGTGTTAATTGTAGATCTTTAGGAATGATTGAAGATTTAGAGTAAATGAGAATAATTTGAGCTAAAAAGAAAAAGTTGGAAGGTCCCAGAATGGAAAAAGATGCAAAGAAAGATTGAGCATTTTTTTATGTTTTATCACTTAGCCCATTAGCGCGACACGGCAAGCCACCTAACCTTAGAAAAGTAGGATAAAAAGGGGGCTAGAGGTTCAACCCTAGTGTGCCAGATTGAGAGGAAAACACCATAGAGTGAATTGTAACCCAATTGGGAGAATGGAAGGTGCTAGAAGTATGCGTGGCTAATTCTACCCTTTGGGATTGGGAGTAATCTCCTCAAACTCTTATGTATTGAGGTGATATCTTATACGGGCATCAATTTCAATAAAAGAACTTAATATTGGCATGTTAATCAAAATACATGAGAGTGAGAGAGATGAAACCTAATCCCTATTTTTCCAATTGAAACAACTAATTTTTTGTCTGTTTTCTTATTGATCATCGCCCACACAACCACTTTCAATACACTTTTAAATGTTTTGTTCTATATTTAACGATTATTAAACTTGATAACTCATTGTTCCTTGTGGGATCGATATCCGTCCTTAGGGAAAATTATTACTTGTGACAAAACGGTGCACTTGCCGTACAAAGTCATCAAGTTTTTGACGCCGTTGTCGGGGAAGAGGTTTGAGTTGTTGAGTATAATTTCATAAATATTGTAAATATTTTAATTGTTTTGATTTGTTTTGATTTTTGTTTATTTTATTTTATAACAGATTTGATTTTATTTTAATTTATAGATTTGCTGTTTTAAAAAGAAAGTTGTTTTTTTTTTTCTTTTCTTTACGTTATTTATTTTAGTTTGTTTTTGTTTTTATTTTTACTTTTATTTTTATTTTGTTTTGTTTTCTTATATTTCTATTAGTTGTTTTTTTACGTTGAACTTACGTAGTTTATTTAGAGTTTTACGTAGTTTTTATTTATTTATTATTATTAGTTTCTGTTTCATTTTTGTTTCAGTTTTATTATTTTTTTTCTTAGCAGTATTTTTTATTTTATTTATTTTATGTTATTCTATCTTTCTTTTTTAGTTTTATTATTTTCTTTTATTTCATTCTTAGTTTTTATTTTACGTAAGTTTGCATTATCTTTAAATGATTTTAGTTAATTATAATTTTCTGTTTTGGTTTGTTTTAATTTTATTTTATTTTGTTTTTATTTTACTTAAAGTATTTTTTTTTTATTTTAAGTTATTTTTTAAGTTTTTATTTATTTTTATTTTATATTTATTCATTTTTTTATTGTTTTCTTTTATCTTGCTTTAAGTTTCTATTTTACGGAAGTTATTATTTTATTTATATTTTTTTCTAAATATTTTTGTTATTTTTCTCTTAACGTCATTTTAGTGTTTTATTTTGTTTTTTTTTTATTTTATTTTGCAGATTTGTTTTTATCTGTTTTTATTTTTATCTTCAAATTTATTTTGAATTTTTTTATTTTTTTTAAAATAGAAAAAATATACTTTGTTTTTTTTTCTTCACTAATATGTTTTAGGAAGAAAAACATGATAGAAGAACAAGCAGCACCTCCTAAGAAGACACTTGGGGATTATGTCATGTACCAAGGACCAAGGCATTTTTCTAGTATTGCAATTCCTGCTACCGCCAAGGCCTTGGAAATAAATCCCGATTTTCTCACTCTCATCAGTGCCTATCAATTTACAACAATGGAACATGAGGATCCATATTCACATTTGGATACATTTTATGAACTGGTAGGAACAATGGGTTTTCAATCAAGTGATCTTGAAAATGTTTATATGCGCTTGTTTTCTTTTTCATTGGCAGGAAAGGCTAAGGAATGACTCAAATCACTTCCAAATCAGAGCCTCACTAGCTGGAAGGATGTAAAGGAAACATTTTGGCAAAGATTTTTTCCAATTTCTCGCTACATCAAAGCAAAGTCCGAAATCTCTATGTTCAGACAAGGAGCAAATGAAGTCTTCTCTGAGACATGGGAAAGATTTAAGATGATATTGAGAAAATGCCCAAATCATGGGTTTGAAGATATTGCTCAACTGAGCATATTCCTGAATGGTCTCAGATTTGACATAAAGATGCTCCTTGATGCTGCAGCTGCTGGCATAATGATGACCCTTGATGTAGAACAAGCGACAATAATTATTGATGCATTGGCATCAACTGATTATAAAGCCCAACATGATGGACAAGCTCTTCAGAATAAAGGGTCGTTAGAAGATGCACTCTTGGCTAAATATAAGATTCTGACACAGCAGATTGAGCAACTAACTGCACAAATGGCTAAATTGCCCCAACAATTATATGTTGTTCATTCATCTCAAAGCCAAAGTCAGTCAATCAGGTGTGATTTTTGTGGAG
>Ga0123342_1001598_pt1 | contig 38106 bp, 19 predicted proteins | sample Turbeawhitnodule_FD_89960 | JGI IMG/M metagenome (GOLD analysis project Ga0123342, IMG submission 89960) | Root nodule microbial communities of legume samples collected from Mexico - Turtle bean Mexico white nodule | ecosystem: Host-associated > Plants > Roots > Nodule | place: Mexico: Nepantla...
AATGTTACTATTATTATTTATTGTAATTATTATTATTTTTATTATTTTTGTTATTTTTGTTATTATTACATAAAATTATTAAATTAATATTTTTTATTTTCATATATATTAATACAAAATAAAATTATTAGTATTACTATTATCATAAATTATTATTAATATGAAAATTATTAATATTATTATTTTCATATAATATCATAATTATTTATTATTATTATTATGACATTTAAAATAAATATTTTTATTTTAATATATTAATATAATAAAATTATTAATATTATTATTATAATTATCATTATTACTGTTTTTAATATTATTATTATTATTATCAATGTTTAAAGTAAAAGTTTCCAAAAGTTTAATATCAAAACGGTGAAGTAGTTATTCAAATCGATTATCATTTCTAAAGCTATTTAAGGAGCTAAAAGTAAAAAAGACACCAAAAAATGAAGAAATAATTCAAGAAAATCATTTTTGTTAGAATAAAAGATTTATATATGTTGTATATAGAGCGTCTAGTCCTTCAGATTGTGCGCTAACCATTTTAAATTCTTTACTTTGCGAAATATACATAGTGAACTTTTTAAAAGTGTTTTTATCATATCTTAAGAGGTCTTAGTCTTAGGAGAAGATTAAAATCGATATACTTGTAGAGAGGTTATAGTACTTGTTTCTCGAGAGATGTTAAATATTGTTCAAGGAGAGGTATGAAAACTCGTTGTGACCAAATATTTTGGTTGGTGAAAACTCATAAGTAGTTTATTTAACGAGTCTGAATGTAGCCCAAGTGATAGAATGTAACCTAAGTGATAGAATTAACAAGTATATATTTGTGTCTACTTTTCTCTTATTTTAGTTGTTAAATGTTGCTTTTATATTGTCTACAATTACATCATTTGATATAAATGTAAGAAACCTAGGCAAATGTGGACCGAAGCAAAAGACAAAGCCCAAATTTAATAAGAACGAAATTATTTTATTAACACCTTCTGCCCACTAACATATACTTGACGTCGCAGACGTGGCAGTGGGGGTTTTTGTAATTCTTATGGGAGTGATGTGGCATTAAGGGCAGTTTTGTAAGAGTGTGTGTGCGGAAGCGGAAGCGAGAGAGTTTCAAACGAAAGGGAAGGTCGAACGAAAGGGAGAAAGAAACAGCAGCCTCATCAGAGGGAGGGAGAAAGAAGCAGCGGGAAGCACGAACCAATCAGTAGAACAAGCAAAGTACAAACAAAAAACTCCTTTCTTGTGCGGTCATCGTTGCTTCTTTCTTAGTTGTTCAAGTGTTCAACGTCATTGGCTTCATCATCAATCAAAACTGGCCCTATATTACACTGGTTACTTGAGCCAACCGATGTAATATATAGCACAACTTCCTAAAGACCTACTGTCACAACCAAAGTGGTTACCCGTATGTGTGTAAGTGGTTATCTGTGTTACATTTATGACCACCAACTCTTCACAGCATCAACTGTCTCAAATGAGCCAAGAATTACTTCTACATCACCCCCACAACATTAAAAACTCACTCTTATTCCTCAATCACTTTCAATTTCGTCATGACAATGCTTTGAGCTAACCACGTGGTTACCCGTGGCAGAACTGGACACTCATCCTAACAGAATTGGTTACCTAGCCACAGGTTCCTCCACATGTATTGACATACGCAAAATTGGTTACCCATGTGCCTGTAAGTGGTCACTTTTGTGACGTTTATGGTCACCCGCTCTTCATGAAAAAAAATTAAAAAAGTTTTTGAATATGTGTCATATATTACACCGATTAGATGGCTTATCCGGTGTAATATGAGTCATATATTACACCCATGAAAGAACTGGACACCCACCCTACCAGAACTGGTTACCCAACCACATGTTCCTCCACATGTATTGGTACATGCAAAACTGGTTACCCGTGTGCCTGTAAGTGATCACTTCTATGACGTTTATGGCCACCCACTCTTCATGAAAAAAAATTCAAAATGTTGTTGAATATGGGCCATATATTACACCAGTTAGATGACTTAACCGATGTAATATGAGTCATTCTGAGTAAAAAATAATATATTACACTGGTTGTTACTAAGAACCGGTATAATATATTCTTTTTTTACCCTATTTTGAACTTGTCATGTCCCCAAACGCAATTTCACTCTGTCACGTCATTGTCATGTCTGCAACATCAAATGTGTGTTACTATACATACAGTGTCAATATATCGAGACTCCAATAAGAAAGAGTTTGATTTAGGAAGACTTAGACTGAGATCAAACGAACATGCAATTTATGTTTGATGATAGACATAAAAGAAGAGGTAATATCTAATCCTATCTTTGTTTTTGAAACTGCATTAGATTCATTTTACTCATCTTTTGATTATAAAGATAAAAAAAAAAATTCTTATGAGAATCTAACTTTATCTTTGAGCAGTACTTAAATCTTAAGCAAAAATTTAAAACATTGCTTCTAGAAAATAAGAAGCTCAATGAAATTAATATTTATACATAAAACTAAAAACAGATGGATTACAAGAAGGAACGTATTCATATAATATGTCAACAAGTGTGTTACTAAAAGTCATCATGATGAATAGCACGAATAATCTCTAATACATGCAAACGCACTCTTATGATATAGATTTCATTCTAACATCATCTAATTAACTGCGATCAACTCAACATGAATTCCACATCTTTATCTACAAGCTAGGCGAATCAACAGCTAACTTCACCACAGATCCAAGTTCATCCCAGTTATCAAAGTTGAAGAAATCATTCCCAGGTGGGTTACTCCAAAGGTTAGAAGATGGTGCACTTAGTTGAGGTTGTTGCTGTGCCACCGTAGAACACAACTGACTCATCACATTAAACTGATTCCTTTTATCACTGTTTGTATAGTTGATGAAGGGTTTCTGCTCATTCTGATAGTGTCCACCAAAGTTTATATACGATTCTTGATTAGCACTGTCAAACTCCACATTTTTCGTTCTGGAGCTCTTATCGTAAAATGCATGGCGCTTAGCAGATACTTGTTTCAAGTCCGGCACGTGCTTCCTCAGTGACACATTTCTTTTGAAAATTCTACACAGCGTCCAAATTTCCTGCATATTGTGTGAAAACATTTGAGAAATTTCTGCTAAGGCTAAGTGAAACATTAATATCGTATGAAACGAAAATTCTGAAAATTGGAAAGTTTTATAGTTAGTTTATACTAAGGTTAAGTAATCAAGAAATAATGCATGGAAAAAGTCACCCTTATATTAAGTCCAATAAAGTATTTCTTTATCTTGTTACTCTCTTTCATTCATTTTGGCTTTGAACTTCAAAATAAAAAATTGAAGAAGACAAAGAATACTAAATTTGAGAACACTGTAGGAACCAAAAATGTTTCTTTATGCTAAGGGTTTTTACTGTTCTTTATAATATAAATATATATAAAATTTCTTACAGCTTCTTGGGGAACATCTACATAGTTCCTGGAGTTGGGAAGGCTTGTGTTGGTGTCTGTGTTAGAAGGAAGTCGAAACTCGTGCATCATCCAATCGGTTTTGGTGCCTTTGCCTGCACTGCCACGGTAGTACACTAGGGTTTTTTTGAGTCCAATGCAGTCATTGCCTTCTCCTCCATATGAGTACACTGGCTTGTCTATGCCAGTTGCTTTCCAGAACCCAGAGCCAGTGACTCTGTTAGGCCTTATGCTATTCCTATACTTCCTCCCTCTTCTGCAGAAGAAGTACCCCTCCTTCTCTCCTCCACTGCCATTGCTTTCTGCATACACACAAATGGTTGCAACATGGAGGTAATTAGCATTGACAACAATGAAAAACAACAAGGGTAGAAGAAAAAAAAAACTAAAGAAAGTTTCACTAGGCTCAAAAGTATAGGTTGGTTCATTAGAATATTTGAAGTTTATTATATTGATTCATAAAATTGTGCTAGTCCTGTTGATTCTATCATGCTGTATATGTTGTTAGGTCTGAAATTCAATAGTATGCACTTTATATTCTTCTTCTTACAAAAGTAATGCTAGATATTTAATTTGGTTTATATATATAATATAAGAAACTCCAAGGAAAGCCTCAAAGTTTATAACTATATCAGCTGAACAAGTGACTGCACATGTGACCTTGATATTATATATATATATATATATATATATAACAGACACCAATATATAGTGAATGGGATAGGATGTTATATATAAGGACTCATAACAGTGATTTCATTTACCCCCAAATGAATCATAGTCTGTAAGTAATACACATGTTTATGCTTTACTGTATATGTATGCATGTAAGTGTGATCATACATACTTATAGGGGTTATGTTGATCATGATGACCAAGCAAGCCATAACTTTATGGTTATCATTATTTCTTGTTGGAGTGTGTTTTAGATGAAAACCCTACTCTTATTTCCTTGATATTAATTTCATTTTGTAAGAAAATTTTGTAGAACTTTGAAGTTTCAGAGAAACAGAAGAATATGAAGAAACTAAAAGGGTAGAGCATAAAACATACTTGGAAGATCCCAAGGATCGTATTTGTAAATATCAATCTGTTTGATGAGGTCGATGCTGATGGGTTTCTTGTCAAGCTTCCTTCGAAGATAGAAACTAACAAGCTCTTCATCTGTGGGGTGGAATCGAAATCCGGGAAGTGGAATTTCATCATCATCCACACACTCATGATGATCATCATCCTTGTTGAAATTTTCGTTCACACCCATCTTATGCTCTCTCTCTGTAATTTTCTGTGTGTGTTGGGGGGTGAGTTTTGGTGTTGGTTTTAGCTGAATAAAAGGGAGAAGAAAGAGTGGTGAAGCAATTTCAATGAAGTGGAGAAGCTTCTTTCCATTATTATAGTGTGAAGAGAGTCTAAGGATAAATGAAGAGGTTTTTCATGCAGGTCAAGTCATGAGCTTTGACTTGTGCCCTCATGATGTTTTGGTGGAGACTCGTTCCATTGTTTAATTTAAAGTCACCATTTAGGACTTATAAATATTCTTAAAATAATTGATAAATTATTTAATGCATAGAATGGATCTCTTCCATTCAAATACTTTTCTTCTTTCTTCTGTCATAGAAGCTGCCAATAATTGCTCCTATTTCCTGGGTTGAATCATAAATGACTCAGACCTGTATTATGAATCATTTGGCCTCTAAGGTAACCATTCCACGCTCAACAAAATAATCATTATTAGAAGATGTTACTTAGAAGACAACTGCACAGTAAAAAAAATAGTACCAATTTACAAGTGTAACATAATATATAATATAATTTTAAAATTGTTTTATTTGTTTCTAACTTTATATTTCAGAAAAAAGTTATCTATTTTTTTAGTCATAATGTGATGTAAGATTCTAAATATATCAACACTTATTATCATTATATTACTTTAATTTATTTTGTGTTTTTCTTTTTGTTATTTGGTTTTCCTAGTACATTTAATAAATTTTATTTGTTGTGACGAATTAGAGTTGTCAATTCTTTCCGCACCTCCATACCTTATATGTGTTTTTCTATATTTTTCTTTAATTTTAATAATATTTTTCTGAGTATATGGAAGAGTGTGACTTTTTATTCTTTATTTTCAAGTGGTGGTGATTATTTATAGTGTTCCATGGTCGATGATTTTGTAGTGTTTTTATTGATGGTGGTTGAATTTTTATTTATTTTTCTTTAATTTTTTGAAAACCCAAAATTAAAAAAAAAATCAGTGAATTACAAAAACTGTGTACAAAAATTAAAAAAATGGAATATAAAACATTTTCTCATCAATCTTATCACACATCTTTATGATTAATGAAATTGTTCTAAGAAAAGAATAAAGTAAATGATGAGGTTATTTAAAAGAAATGAATTTAAGTTTCATTTAAGATTATTTAAAATTAAAAAAAATGTTAAAATTAACTTTCAGAATTAATATTCGGAGGAAGAATTCGTCATATATATATATATATAATTATAATTCGGAGTTTAGAAGGTATTGCCAGACATATGTAAGTATAAGATACTAATAATTAGTACTGAATTCGTTATGTTTATTTTCTTCTTTTACTATTCTTTTTCGTTTCTAACTTAAATTGGGAATAATGTTGGTCAGTTTTTATATTTATAATTTTTCTCTAGTACTTAGTTTTATACTAAAATAGTACCATTAATTAATATCAATGATAAATTCCATCGTAGAAGAAATCAATTTATATGTGATAGTTATTCTTTGTAGAAGAATTGAAGTAACCTTCAAATATTTCTATTATTTTTCATGAAAAAATTCATAATTTTAGAAAAAAATTATAAACATAAACTAAAACCATTATTATAAACTAAATTAATCAAATTTCAATTTTGATAAATTAGATAATTAAATTATATATATAAAAATAGAAGAAAACTTATTTTTTATTATAATATTATTTTTTATTAACTATGCACACAAAAAATAAGTGTAGTCTTTAACATTTTCCAAAATAACTAAAACAAACTCTTTAATTTACTTTTGTAATACATCGTTACGGGATTGGTAAAGTCATAATTCACTATAAAAATATATAAAAATAAATTTTAAATATTGTGTCGGTCAAATTTTAATATTATTATATAAATAATTTAGTTAACTATATTGCGATTTAATTTTTTTTTAAAAGAATTAAAAGTGTGAAATTATTAAATGATTTATTTGTTCATAGAGTCAACTTAGCTAACTTTAAAATAATATTAGCTATTTTAAACTTTTTTAATAAATAAATATTTGTGTGTGTCGGATTAGTGTTGACTTAATCGATGTTAATGAAGTTAGTTTAATGTTGAATGCTAATAAAATCACTTAGTTAACTCTATGACGACACTAATTACTTTTAACTTTTTTTAATAAGTAAAAATAATTATGTGTTTTTATTAACAAAGAATTAAATGAATTAAAATGGGATACTTCAAGAATGTCTCAACCCTTATACAAAATCTTCCGTTCTTTCCATCTCTTACCCTAACTAACACTATTAACATCTCTTACTCTAACTAACACTACTAACAACCAATACAACACAGATACACAGATCTCCTTACACTTTAAATCAACCCCTTATTTATGACCACACATTACATAATGTCGCAGTGAACAACAACAAATTCATAACTAGTGTGTTGCCCCCTTCCATTGTTGTCCGATTGTTTAGTGTTTATAGGTCCTTTTAACCTCAATACTCGTACACCCTTGCATACCAGATAATTCAGCATCATAATTATACTAACCACTCTAGCACCTACATCAATCACTGTGATTGCAACTATATCCCAACAGTTAAGCAGTTGCACCTGCAGATGTTGGTACAACACATTAACACAACATCAGATAATGTTTCCTTCAATGCATATTCCTCCTTATGAACCACTTTGTTGAAGCATAAAAAACATAACCACACTCTTTAAGTATAGCATGTCCTTATGAACCAAATATCATTCACTTGCTCCTTCATTTGCCTTGGCCAAAAATAATTCTACATCAGCCGAAAGACTAAGACGTCTCCACTAGTTGTTGCATCGTCCCTTACTCACCACTGCTCCATACTAATCTCATAAAGCCTTGATAATGATTTTCTCCACAAAGAAAATGATAAGATTCCAAAGAGTCCACCTCGCAAGCCACACCAAACCTCTTCGACTACAAGAGTCTACCTATCCGTCAATTCCCAAAAGTACTCTAAACTTGGCCTGCACTACTTGAGGAGACATTTCTGCATAAAGCTTTTAAGCCATCACAACACCCAAATCCCTGATTCTAGAATCTAAATCTTCTTAACTGCTTCACCCGCACCTACAACTCCCACTTTCCACTCTAGTACTCACTTCTTAGATCGGTATCAGTCACTGTAAAGACACACACGGTTGGCTTAACTAAGGTTGCCCTTGCTTGTTCATAGTTCACAAATCCTCTTCCAAATACTCCAAAATGCTCAGCTACTCACCACCAATAATGTTCTCCACATACCACTATTGGTACTTGTGTACCACAGTTCTACTTCACAAAAATGAAGAATCATAAAAGAATCCAAGCGGAGGCCGTATCCTGCATCATCAACAGGTTGAGCAGCCTGCAACACCTACAAAAGCATCTAACATAAAATACTCAAGCGATATTGGCAAAATCCAAAATTAATAGTTCCATGATACATCCATAGGCCATGAGCCCTGCCTTTCCAACCTGTAGCCATGTTCACTTTGGGTCTACCCTTCCCAATTACGTACAACTTTTAATGCATTGAACAAGATTCAAGTGACAATCCGAAAACAAGAAATTAAAAGCGTGAATGTTGTGTTTTAGCCATAACCACGATCCAAGTTGAGTCAAATAGAAGACTTCTTCCACATCAGGTACCCCTTGTTTAAAAATAATTGTATTCCTTTGTTACCATTTGTCCCTCACTATTGCCGCCCACATACCCTTCCACACTAGGTTCTGCTTGGAATTCATATGGACCAGATGGAAGTTCTCAAAGTGAACGTCCAAATCCTTATGTTAAACACCCATGATAGCTATCCATCTAAAGCAAAGTGACCATACCCGTTGTGCAATAATTCTAAGAATAGGTGTTGAGAAGTCTCCTTTATAGCTCTACACAACTCATAAACAGATGGACTAGCTATCACTCCTCTCCTGATTAGGCTGCTTCGAGTTGACATTTTATCCAAAAGAATCCTCCAAACAATAATTTACACATTGGGTAATGCTTTGACTTGCCACAGCTAATTGAAAATACAATAAGAATGACCGAATCCATGATTAACTAGGCATTCATAAGCTGATCTCACCAAAAAGTCACATGTGCTATCCTCTCTCCAGATATGCATGTCCTTTGCCTCCCTCTTGATCGTACCTGTAGAGATATACCTAAGCATATCTCGCCAATGCCACTCTGAACTTTCCCATACTTTAACCTCTCCCACTATCATCCCCTGATCTAGAGATAGAGAAAACAACCTAGAATATAGTGTGATGAGGTTATATCTACCAAGCCAAGCGTCCTCCCAAAATGTGACCTTATCTCCAGAACCAATTTTCCATTGTAAAGTTGCTTGGAACCATCCTTCTTCTTCACCCTCACCATATATTTTGGACAAGTCTCTCCACCACCAAGACTGGAATTTTGTCTGTGGCGACCTTCAACTTGATTCTGTACTATATTTTGATACTAAGATTTCCTTCCACGTCCCTTGTTCTTTACTCACTAACCGTCATTTCCACTTAGCCAAAAGAGCACTATTAAACATTCAAATATCTTTAATCGCCAGCCCCCCTTCTGCCATCAGTTTGCAAACATTCTCCCAACTTACCCAAGAAATAGATCTTTTCTCTCTTCCCCACGCCCTCCTTCCGCCATCGGTTTGCAAACATTCTCCCAACTTACCCAAGAAATAGATCTTTTCTCTCTTCCCCACGCCCAAAGAAAATTCCTCTGGGTACTTATGATTTTGTTGTACACCGATGTCGGAGCTTTAAACAAGGATGAGTAGAAAAGGGGTAAGGCAGTTAAAACCAATTTTATTAAGCATATCCTTCCTGCCAACGATAAGAATCTCCCTTTCCTAGCAGTCAGCCTATCACTTGACTTATTCAGGATAAGCTCCCAAAACAACTTATTTCTTGGATTACCTTCAACTACTACTCCCAAGTATTTAAAAGGTACCCTCATTAGAGTACAATTTAAAGAACTTGCAAAGAATTTGAGGGAGCTCCTTTCAACATTTATGTCAACCAACTTGGATTTGTGAAAGTTGATTTTTAGCCCAAAAACAATCTTATAGCACCTTAGAATTGCTTTTATAGAAATAACACTGTTATAGGAATCTTTGCACATGAACAAAGTATCGTCAGCAAATTGTAGCACACAAACTTCAACCTCGTTCCTCTCCACCTTCACACCATTGAGGAGATTCGCCTTAAGAGCTTGTCTTACTAGCCTGACCAAGCCTTCTGGAATAATAAGAAAAAGAAATGGGGCTAAAAGGTCTCCCTGCCTCAACCCTCTTATTGGTCTAAATTCCACAGTAGGACTTCCATTGACCAAAACAGACACAGACATAGACTCCAAACACCCTTTGACCCACCTGGTCCATTTACTGTGAAAGCCTTGCCTCTGTAACATATGTATTAGAAAGTCCCACCTAACCGAGTCATACGCCTTTTCATAGTCCATCTTTAAGCACAATCCACTCCTCCCATGCCTCCTTAACTCCTCAACAACCTCGTTGGCCACAAGGACACTATCTAACATGTCTTTATCCTTCAAAAAAGTCGATTGACTATCATCAATAACCAACGGTAGTATACCCTTGATACGACATGACAACACCTTAGTTATGATTTTATAGATAGCTCCCATAAGGGAGATAGGCCTGTACTGATAAAGTTTTGTTGGAATGCACCCTGACTTTTGAAACGAATGCACGACTTCCACGATATCCTGTTTAAGAGAAGCCCAGTTTTTCTTGATGAAGTTGAAATTGAACCCGGCCGGATCGGGGCTTTTTGAACCTTCACATTGCCATACCGCTTCCTTTATTTCTTCCTCTATGAAATTAAGGATCAAGCTTAAACTAGCCTCCAAAGGCAAAGTCTTAAACTCTACAGCTCCAAGTCTAACCCCATAATCATGTGTTGCATGAAATCTATCTTCAAGCAACCTTTTGGCTTCCTTGCAAACACCATTAGGTTCCTCATTCCATTGATTTCCTACCTCAACTCCTTTAACCTCATTTCTAAGTTGTCTCCACCTAAGTATTGAGTGGTAATACCTTGAATTTGTCTCTCCATGCTTGAGCCACTTTTCTCTCGCTTTTTGTCTACACAAACAATCAAGCTTGTTATCAATCATCCTCAACTGGCTTATAAGCTCCATTCTTTTCAACTTAGCATCTTCACTAAGAGAACTGTTATCATCTTGATTGTCTACTTCCTCGATTTCCTTCAAAATCCTTTCTTGCTTGTGTCCATGCATCCAAACACATCTCGATTCCGAACCTTTAGGTTTGCCTTCAAAATTTTCATCTTATCTTTGAGCCTGGTTATACTATTTCCATGAACATAGTATGAAATGCATTTATCCTACACCATTTCCTTGAATCCAGGCTCCTACAACCAAGCATCAATGGTTCTGAAAGGTTTTGGACCCTAATCTCTTATCAAAGACTTCACCACCATGGCACAATGGTCTGAAACCACTCTCAGTTGGACATACTGCTTGCACACGGGCCAGTTTTGGATCCACTCCTCCGATATAAGCACCCTATCTAGTGTGCTCTTTGTATAACCCTTTTCTTTGAACCAAGTGTATTTCTTGCCATCCGCCATATATATCCTCTCAATAAAGATGTTAAATCCCTTATTTCGTTCTTTTGGTTACCCCTTACACTAACCTCTTTCCTTTCACTTTCATTTCTAACAGCGTTAAAGTCACCATAAAAACACCAAGCTAGGTTATGATGTGCACTCTTGATATTCGACAACTCCTCCCATAAGGTCACCTTATCATTCGAGTTTCATGTTGCATATATATTTATCACGACACAATTAAGCTTAGTCAAGATATGTTGCCCAAAGATTACTATGTAACCCCTTCCCATCATATGCCTATCGTAGCAAAACGCATCTTTATGCCACATAGTTAAAGTACTCCCGCACCACTTACACCTTCATTATGTATACACCCAACCTTACTATCACCCCACAGTGAGAAACATCTGGCGTCCTAAAGGACAAAAGCTTTTACCTCTTGTAAGCATAATAAATTTGCACCTTCCTTGGCGATAATTTGCCTAATATAATTAGCTTTAGTACCCCCCCAAACCCTCTATATTGAGATTGACAATTATCATAAAGACTCATGTTTGCTTCCCTCCTTTGACTTCTTCATAATCTCCTTATCCCTATCTTCCATCCGACCAAATTCCTTAATTACCTCCTCCTCATTTCCGCAACATGTCATCCCTAATTGTTTACCCACCTCCCATAATTTAGTTGGTTCATCTGTATTTCCACCCTTCCATAATTTGTTGTTGCACATAAAAATATCATCGTCAGATATAGAATGAGTTGATACTTAACCTAGATAATGAACTGTTCCCAGAGTATAGGGATCTTGCTCCCCCTTTAGACCTCCACCGCGGGTGCGCACTTGATTCCCCCATCTCCTACATTGCCTGTAGCCTACAAACCTGCAAGGGAGTGTTGTAGTTATCCTATAAGAAAGCTCTCTAGATCCCATCCGGCTTGGACCCCGTAGCCAGGCCTGCACCCGCCCTAACGTGCTCGTCTTCTTCATAGGCAAGATTGATAAGGCTCGTTTGAGGACCCTTTTTTGAATCAACGAGTTCTACATTAACTTCGCCAGCTCTAGATGTGGGTGACGCTGACTGCATTGTCTTCGTTTCCCATGGCCTTAGCATAGCTTCTCTTGCTACCTCTTTCTCTCCCACGCTACTGTTACGACCCTCCATTCCATAGACATCAACATCATTGCCCCCCACGTTCCCTAGGTTTGGGCCTCTCGACGCTCCTCCTATGCCGCCCTGAACGGATTGGGCTCCTCTACCCTTTATTTGGGCCTCACCCGAGTTGGGCCTAACTATGTTATAATAAGCAGCCTCAACATATTCAATTAGGTTATACAAAGCAATTTGAATTGACTTACATGCAAGGTTAAGCTTCTCATGCGCAGATAAAGCTGCCTCCCCAGCGGATCCCACTTGTACACGCCTATCCTCTTTTGTGAACGAAGAGGTACTTTCCTTCTACACAACCTTCCCACGCACAGAAAAAAATTCCTCAACATGCACCCCTTTTGACGCTTTCATTTAGAAATCCTGATTGTACCCCTTTTGCATCTCCTCCTGCCATGGCCCCTCTCCACCGTTACCATCCCCTTCATCACTATTCTTCTCCGAGAAGACAATTTCTTCGACTACAGAATCTCTTGAGGAGGCACTATTGGAAGAAGCATAGTGATTGCCCTTACACTTACATAGATTTCTACTTTGGTTGGGCATTTCCTCAACAATGTGTATATGATAAACTTTGTTGTTAATCCGCATATTCTTGGACAAATTTTCATTACATGACTTAAGGAGCTGCACTTGGATTCTAGTATATTCAAGATTATCCTATAATTTTGTACCTCATCAATGGATACTAGAGTAGCCACTTCTCCAATCACTTTTTAAAGACACTCCTTATTCCATGGAGGGATGGGCAAACCGTAACATCTAACCCACGCGATTTTATGGTCTGCATCAAAGGACTCTGACCATGGGTTCAGGGCTTCAAAGAAACTTTCAAACCATTCTTTGTTGAGGTTGATAATTTCATCCATTCATTCACCTTCTCTTGGTGTTAATAGTTCCAAATTATCCCCCATGTACCTCACCCTAACCATACACATCCCCCATTTGAAGAATTCCTCACGCAACTGACTGAAGTTAAGATCTGGAGACATTTGGCCAACCACACTACTTACCATCCATGGTAGAACTTGTGGCTTGGTCTCAATAATAGTTCCTTTCAACTTCACTTGTGAAGAGCTTCTAACAACATCTGCAAAGGACTTCTTGCTCTTGTTTGCCTTCCATACCTCCTTCCCTTTCTTTTCCTTCCAAACCTCCTCCCTTGTGTTCTTCATTGGTACGTGATCATGCTATTTTCATCCCACTCTGGTTTGGACACTTACTTCTTCAAAATCATCTCTTTTGTATCTTGGGACATTGACATAAAGTTTTATATTACCTATGTATATTCGATTCAAGTCCTTCTCTAGTCTACCTACATTTGCTAGCTCAAAGAACTGCACAAACCCAAACTTTCTTCCCCACCTGTTTGACCTACGTGAGATGAACACCTCCTTCACCCTTGTCCACTTCTGAAAAATCTTAACCATGTCGTATTCCTCGTAGGTAGCCAACAAATTGGAGAAAAAGAAAGTGACAGCGTTACTTGAAGACTGTTGTAGCTTACGACCCTCGGTTGTCCTCCACCACTCCTCCTTCCTATGCCTTACATCCCCCACATTCCTCTCCCGATATTTCATGTTCTTGTACACACACTCACAAATGGTTAAAACTTTTTTTCCCTCACATTGGTTAGTGCCTTTCACGAAGACAGCTCCAATTATTACTTAAAAAAAATTATGTTAGTGTCAGACTAATATCAGCTTGGTCGACGCTAACTAAAATAAATAAGGTAAGTTTCAACCTAGTTAAAACTATTTAGTTTTAGTATTTATATTTATTTAAGTTAGTGTTGGTTTTAAGTCGACACTAATTTTACTTATCTTATTATTTATTTAAACTAATCAATTAAATTGATGATAATATAATATGTTTTTAGTATTTATTCAAGTTAGCCTTGACTTAGTTCATATTAATTTATATACTTTGTGATAACGAGTAGGAATGGTTGATTATTTTTAATATAAATATTCATACTTAAAGATGACAAATCTTCTCACTCACAATTTTTTTTCTCTCACTTTTTACATTAATCTCTTTATACTCACCTCCTTTGTCCACACTCATTTCCTTCACTTACACTCATCTTCACACTCATCTCCTCCATCCACACTTCTTCATTCACATCTCCTTCGTCCACATACACCTCCTTCTCTTATCTACTTCATCCACATTCATCTATTTCATTCACTACTTCTAATTTTTGTTCGTATTTTATTTTATTTTATTGAAAATAGAGACGTTGTAAGAGACTTGTTTTTTTAAATTATCATCATTATTGTCAATCAAACCAACACAAATTAAATAAATTTTAAAATAAAAATAAATTAGTATTAACTTGACTGACATTAAACCGCTTTAATTAAAAATCAATTTAAAAATTAATGATGAATTAATGTCAACCTAATTGACGTTAGGCCTTTAAACGTTAATATTAATGAATTGGTGTCTATAACTTTAGAATTTGTTCTCGATACAACACAAATTTAATATTACTAATTAACATCGATTTTATTTATTAATAACGAATTTGTAATATGATTTTAAAATTTTCCATTGAAGAATTAAAGGCTTTTATTTGTTAAGGAAGAGAGTCCATTAAATGCTTTTATTTTTCAAGGAAGAGATTCATATATTGAAGTTAATAACGTCTTTAATTACATTGATATATTGTTATATTGAATTTTCTTTTTCTTGTTGCCCAAGATAACAAGGCTATTTCAGTTTAATTTCACTTTCATCAAAAGAACTTTCTTTGGGCACTTGAATTTGTTGTCCATTCATCTTTTCCGTTGAAGTATTTTTTATGTACATCCTCCTATATAAATAATCTCAAAATATGAACTAAGTATACTCATAAATTCGCAACCTATGATTAATTAGGGATATATTTACTCTCACTTTTTTACAGTTTTAAAGTATTTTTGTTATAAAATTTAAAAAGTTGCTTTAAATTAGAATTTCCCTTTTTTTAATTTAATGTTTTTGAAGTTGATTGATAATTTTATCATTTTTTTTACTTTTAAAAGTTATTTTAAATATTTATTTATATTACACTACAATAAAATCATTAAATATAAATCAATTTTATAGAAAAATAATTAGTCACTATATTGACTAAATGATATATTATCTCAGACACTAAAAAAATTATTGGTTTATATTATTAATAAAATTTATAAATTAGTTTCTAAATTGATATCTAATTAGATATCAAGATTTTAGCTATCAACTTTAGAATCTAAAGTAATTGGTAGCTAAAACCTTGGTAGTTTATGTTATTCACATCAGACTCAAAATTGATATTATATAAGCGTTAGCACAAAATTAATATGATATTAACACGTTGATTTGGTTGATAAAAAATTAATCTGATATTAGCATCAACTTGGCCGACGCAACATTAATATTATATCATGCCCTCGCCATTTTCCCTTTATGTGTTTCATTTTCCTTAAATTTCCAAATTCCCAACCCTCGAGCGTCGCGGTTCTCCTTTGCGTGCTTTGCCATCCTCCGCCACCTTCACAAGTCGCCTCCTCCTGATCCGTCAGAACCTGCGTTGTCCTTTGCAGTCGTCTCGGACTGGACTCCTCATTCTCGTTCGCGGTCGTCTCGGGTTTTCCTCTCTACGTTTGTGATAGCTTCTCTTCTCCTTCGTGTTAGTCTCGACTCCTCCTCCTCCCTCTCCCATCATTGTGTATGGTGGTTGTTGGCATAAGTGAACCCGAATTTCAAATTTAAACTTGGTTGAAGGTCAGTTTAATAGATTTCTTTGATATTTTTGTTTTGTTGCTGAATTTTGAAATTTATGTTTGTAGTGTTTTTAGTAGCTTATTTGAACTAACATGAATTTTTTAAATAATTCTCAGTTGAATTTCAATTTGTAATTACAATTCTATGTCTAATTTTAATTAACTTCTGATTTAAAATTAATATTTAAATGAATTTAGGAATTATTACAAAGTGGACTTTAAGCCTAACTCAACCCCATAAAAACGGCTCTAATCTCTAGTCGATGTGGGATCTCCAACACACCCCCTCACGCAGAGACTGCCAACTCGTGTGTGGGACTATATATTATGGGTGGTCCGATAGCGGCCCGATAGCAAGTGACACGATAGGCCAAACACAAACACTCGCTAGGATAGACTCTAATACCATATTCCAAAGTAGACTTTAAGCCTAACTCAACCCCATAAAATCGGCTCATGGGGAGTTAGACTTAAAGTCCACTTCGTAATATGGTATCAGAGTCATTTCAAGCCTATCCTAGCGAGTGTTTCTTGGGCTTATCAAGTCACCCGCTATCGGGCTGTTATCGGACCACCCATAATATGTTGTCCCACGCACGAGCTGTGACTCTCGGCGTGAGGGGGTGTGTTGGCGATCCCAAATCGACTAGAGATAAGGACATTTCATTATATATAAATGGGTGCAAATCTCACTCATGAGTCGGTTTTATGGGGTTGAGTTAGGTTTAAAGTGTATTTTGTAATAGGAATTGAGAATTTTGTAGCTTCCCATTTTTTTTGGGTTAGTGAAAGACTTAAAATCAGAACAAAGCTTTATTTGGTTTACTTTCACTTATACTTCCAACCTAATTAATATCTCAAATATAAGATTAGAATAAAAATAAATTATAAAAGTCTTAAAATATATAAGGGGAAATATGGAGGGTGGGTTTCCCTGGAGTACAAACAGAATAGAAAACTCAAAATTAGTCTTAAAGATTTGAATTTCAACAAAAAAAAAATCCTCAAATTCAAATAAATTATGATTTTGTGATTTACTAATATATTAATATATATATATATATATATATATTTACACACGTAAGAAAAACAAATCGATAGAAATTCTAAAAAAACCTACTTCAATAAATCCTTTTTTACTTGTTTAATAAGTCGTCTCAAAGCTTTAAGCTTTATTTAATGGGTAAGTCGTCTCAAAGATTTATGTAGAATGATATAGTCGTCTTCAATGTGCTTAAGTTTTTTTTTTATTAATACTCGTAGTAAAAAAGTTATTCAACTTTTCCTGTTAGATGGGAATTTTCTACACCATGTTGAGTTAAAATTAATACTAATGGTGTTGTTAGGGATTTTCCTGGGTTTGTTGCTTGTGGTGGTATTTTTCGTGGGAGTATGAGGAGTTTATTTGTGATTTCTCTGCTTTCCTTGATATTCAAACTGCTTTGGTTACTGAGTTTTATGGAGTTATACATGATATTGAAGAAGCTAAAAGATGGGTCTGACTAGTTTATGGCTTGACAACCTTATTAGGAACCTTGGACACCCAGACATGGCCAGCATATCGAAGCCTTTTCCCATAATTCCTATCACATTGAACAAATAGTTTATAAGAGTTAAGCAACATAACAATGCAAACAAGAAAAACTTAATATAGTTAAATGATACATATAAACATGGCTGAAGGGTCCTTGGCCATAGGAATATTTTGGAGGCCTTTACAATTTATAGGCCTTGGCAGGGTCTTAGTGAGTTTAATGTTACTCTTTTCCAAGGGAGAGAGGAGTCGGGGAACTCTAGACTTAAACTTTGTTGGTCGTTGCTAGTATAGTGGAAAGCAAGGGATAAAGTTCATATGAAAAAGCAATATTTTTTGCGAGTATTGAGGAGAACTCTTATATTTAATAAACTCATCCTTAAAATTCTTAAACGAGGAAGCATAAACAATAAAAAGAGACTCGTATTGGGCTCCATTAATACATAATCGTACTCGGGACCGTGCTTCAGTTGATAAAAATACATAAAAGTATTTACACTCGGCCTAATACTAAGATGGGTACACAAAATTTGAAAGGCCTTCAGGAAAGTCCAACTATTAGGGTGAAGTTGACTCAAAGTCTGGTTAATCTTCGTCAATAGACAACACTCAAAATCAAACAAAGGAAAGGATATATCTAGCACTTTAAAGAAGTATTCATAAACAAAAAGTAAAATCCCAGGGAGGGTTTCATATAAACATGGTCTGAAGGGGTGCAAGGTTTGGCCAAAAAAAATTGACCAACTCATCGAAACAAATATGAAAGGAGGAAATAAACTCTTCAATCTTAGATTTAGAAGTAAACACTGAAGAATAATGATTTACTTCACCGAGTACCCAAAAGTGCTCATGATCAACAATAGGGGGAAACCTACCTTTCCTAGTCTGTTTCACTACCACGGTTTCAGGGATTTCCTCAATTTTTCCGGGGGAAGCCTGACGCTTCCCCTTCGCCTTTTGGGTTAAGGGAGTCCCAATATGGTTTTAGCTTGAAGGTCTGGCAATGTCAACAATGACAGTCTCAATCGTGGTAACTAGACAAGATTCCACCTCTAAAATATCACTCTCAACGGAGAATGATTCGGATGAACAACTTACTCTGATAGGATTAACTTCACTATGAACTAAGTGGTTATCCCCACTAATAGAGTAATAATATGAAGAGGAAGAAGGAGAAGAAATTAGAATGTACCTACGAAAAATAAGAGTGAGTTTGACAAACTGAGAGGAAAGGATAATTGAAGAACCCTATGTTAGAATGTATAGTTGAAACAATAGGGGGTGAATTGTTTTTGCAAGATTTTCACAAAGACTGGAGTTAAATTGAAAAAATTCTGTTAAATCAATCAATTATGTGAAAAATATTTGTTCAGCTTGTTATTTAACGGATTTACAGTTATGTAAAAAATATAAACCTGTTTTTTTATGAATCAACTGATTGTTTTATGTAGCACACACACAATATAATATTAAAAAGTTTTATCAAAGTAGGAAAGAAAGGTTCACCTAGAGAAATTTATATTGGTTCACTCTTAACCAAGAGCTGCATCTATTCCTCAGCACACCACTAGGAATTCACTAAGTAATTAAAAATAGATTACAACACAACCAAGAGTGTTGATCTTTAATCCTTCAAGAGCACACAACACTCTCAACAAAAACACACTTTCCATAAACACTATTTGAAATTGTTTTACACACAATACAAAATTAAAAGAATGAATTAGAATAGACCTAGGCTTTACAAAAATTGAAAAACAAAAGATGAAATAATCCATAATCCTATTTCACACAAAAACAATAATTCAAGACTTCAAGAATGCTTAAAAGCTTTTGATCTTCTCTCTTGAAAAATGTTTTTAATAAACTTTTTTCTTCTCTTCAAAAAGATCAAAAAAACAATTTTTATATAGACTTTAAAAAATGGTTAAAACAGTTTGATCATTAAACGAAATTTGTTAAAAGAATTTAAAAACCATTTCAAAATCATAACAAAATTATGTTAAAATGACTTAATTGATTTTTAAAACAAACTGATTGTTTTCATTTTCTGTTAAAATATCGACATAAAAAACTAGTTCATTTATCGAAATAACTGTTTGATTTATAGAAAAGGTAAAAAAAAAAAAATCATTTTTAAATCCTTTTAAAAACCTAAAGTGTTATTCAATTGGTTATCGCGATAAATCAACCTCTTGAAAAACTTATTGTAGTCACCAAACATAAGCTTTTTCAACTGATTTAAACACCACAAAACTTTCAAAAGAGATTTCAAATCATACGAACTTAGATCATAACTAAGTACAAATTAACAACTCAAAATCTGCCTAACTATACACACACAACAACATATTCTTCAAGCTAGATTTTGAAATCATCAAAGGAACATTCTTCAACACCCTAAAGCAATTGCAAACTCACAAAACTTCGTAGAAGAAGATGAAGGTGAAAATTCGAAATGAAGACAATAAAAACCCTTAAGTAAAAGCGGGAATTCAAGAAACTTCTAGAAGGGTATTAGGGGAAATTGAAAGTTATAAGGTTTAAAATTTTAAAACCTTAAAATGAAACGTCACAATTTCCCGCGAAGAGACCTACCTCAAAAAGATATAACCCATCATCAACTTGAAATACCCCATTAATGAGCTCATATATTTATGACATTAATGAGAATCATTATTACATTTATTATAATATGGGATATAAAGTTGAACAAGCTCGTTTTAAATAATTAATAAGGTTGCAAAGACCAACTAGAGATGACATTGCCGAGTTCGGGAGCTTATGTACTACCCGACCCGTGATTTGACTTAAATAAAATTAATATCCACTTTTACTACCCGATCCCTGAAATATGGGTTATTAATATTCAATTGATATTATGGATATCATCCCGTCCGTAAAAGTAAGGATGCTAATATTTATTTTATATTAACCACCTGCAAATTAGTGTAACAAACATTGTAACCGCTTAAAGATAGAGATATATTCATAATTACCATAAATCTTGGGATGTATCCGTAGAACTCTGCATTCTATGTATGCAATTATAGAGGCACATGTCAGACTCCTACTATCTATAAATACAAACCACGAGGAGTACTCTCAACTCACTCAATACTTGATATTCACTTATTATTCAGAGATTATTATACTCTTACTGACTTGAGTAGAGCATCGAAAAGTTTTCTGCAGGTGAATTTCCAGTCATCCTTTGATGATAAAGCTTAGCAATCCTCTAAGGAGAAACTCAGTCTTCACCAACAACTTAGATTCCACAACTCGAAAGGCCCAACACCATATCCGTTCAAATAAGTTGGTTAAATTAATATAAAGACAATTAAGATTATATTGACGTAATAAATGTTCATTTGAATAAATATAAATATTAAATAAAAGATTAATATCAATTCAATTGACGAAAACTTTAGTAAAATATAAAAAAAAATATTAGTATCAATTTAGTTAATGATAAGTTAAATAAATATTGAAAATAAATTAGACTAATATCACATAAACCGACATCATCTAAATAAATATTAAAATTAAATGTTTAACATTTAATTAATACTAACTTTAATATATTTAATTTTATTTTATGGACTAAATATGTTTTTCGTCCTTGTATCTTAATATAAAATTGATTTTCATCTCTCATCTAAACTTTAGACTATGTAAGTGCTTGTAGTATGAAAATGATTGAAATGAGTCATTTTGCATATAGAATTGCTTTAATTTGAAATTCTAATTCATCAACCTACTGGAAGTAGTTACCGTGGACATCTGTCTACAATCAAAACAATAACAAATTTTTTAAGAAAATTATCAAGTCTTTCAAAAAAATTATCAATCTTTAAAAAACCTAATAATCATTTCATATACAAAAGACCAATTCCAATTATTTCCTACTACAAGTATATGGATGATTTAAAGTTTGAACTAAGAACCAAAACAAATTTTGTTTTATAATATAAAGACGAAAAACATATTTAACTCTATAATTTTATTTATTTTAACCTCAGTCTCTTTAGTATGTGGATGATGTTATTGAAAACTAATTATTCACATTCTTTAAATGATAAATGCTAAGAAAGTGTATATAGACAAGTTTGGTCTCCTTAGAAAAAAGTGTCACTCTCAAAAAAAAAGGCCACACCTACGACCGTTGACAAAGCGAAAGCAGAAATTAATTAGAGAGGTTGATAAATTCTGAGTAGAACTAAAAAAAATCAATAGTTTTGGACTTTGAAAACTGGGGTATTACTCTCAAATCACAAAGGTTAAAGGTTGAAAATTCCTTGTTTGTGTGTCTGCCATGCCAATGCCAAGTTATGTATTCAATCCATGTGCACAGCGTTGAAGGAAGTCCCAAAAAGGAAGGGATAAGAACCACACATTTATTTATGAAACTTGTTATTTTTAAATATAACTAAACTTCAAGTGTAAAACATTCGTTACAAATTGTGATGTTGAACTATGTGATTCTAAAATTATTTTTATTTTAATAATTTTTTTTCTAACTATAAATTTAATACATTATTATTAACATATCAATACTTTTTTTTTTTTCGTGGGACCTCTTTTTTAATGCACCACAATCTCTTTCAACCCATGTCACCCTTCATTGAACAGATACAGAGTTGAATTTTTAATTTTCGTTTCATCATTATTGTTTTTAAAAGTTACGTTTCTTCAGCCACCAGTTATTTTTCAAATATATTTTATATCGTAGAATATGTAATAGAATCATGTTTTATGTAATCTATAAAATTTAATTTCAATATTAAAAATAAAAATATGAAAAAGTGTAAATTCGTATTTTCTTTTATCTTTTTAAGTCAAACTGGTAATTCTAATTTAGTTTTCTTCGAAGAAAAATATATATATCACACTAAAATAGTAGTTATATTTAACTGTGGATATTTTTATATATAATAATATGTTATTTCTAGTATACTTACAATTTATTATAATTTTGTATTGATTAAAATGGTGCAAAATCATAACCATTAAATTCTTCGTAACTACAGAGATGCATAATTAATTATAGACATAGTCGATTATCTTTCTCGATCTTATAACATAATCTAATGCCTAGATGCATAATCATTGTGAACCTCTATATTAATGTATAATTTAATTTAATTATTTAATTGTATTCCATAATTAAATAAATGGTATTTCATAAAGACTTGGTGGTAAAAAATATTGTATTTCATAATTGATATTAAAGTTCAGTATCTAAAGAGCGCCCTAATAGCGTTTGAGGAAAAAAATTATTTGATTAGTATGGAACTACAACTAGTTGTTGAGGAGCTTCACTATTTAAATCTCGTGTTTTTTTTTTTGAAAATTTTCTATCCTCAAAATATATAAAATGAAGATGTTCAAACAATTAAGACACTATCAATTGTGGCAGATCATTATTAAAGGGAATATAAAAAGCACATCTTCACAAGAGAATTGGGGTGAGGAAGACTACAACAAGATGCAACTCAACAACAAAGCAAGGTATTATACACATATCTATGCAATTTTAAAAAAAAATGAGTATAACAAAGTTGTTAGAATTAGAGGCCTAAACAAGAGGAGGTGAATTGTTTTGAAAGATATTTGCAAAGTATGAAGGTAGAGTGAAAAGTTCTGAAAAATCAACCAATTGATTTTCTGTTCAACTAAAGAAAAATTTTGTTCTAAAGGTTATTTCTAGAACTAGTTGTTTTCACGAAATAACCGATTGTTTATAACAGTAGAATTTAAAACAGTTTATGAGTGTAGGGATAGAGAGAATCACACATATTTATACTGGTTCACTTTTAACCAAGAACTACATCTAGTCCTCAGCTAACCACTAAGAATTCACTATGTAATCAATCCTAAATTACAAAACACACACCAACAGTGATGATCTCGAACCCCTCAAGAACACACATCACTCTTTGGAAAAACAACCGTTTCCAGAAAGAACACACAAAAATACAATGTTTAAGGAGAAGATAATAGAATGCACCTGAGTATACAAAGCTTAAGTTCAGAAAAATACAAAACTCAATCATATTCCACACTTGAGATGATCCAAAGCTTTTGAAAATCTTGAAAATCATTTTTGATAATATCTCTTTCTTAGTTAATATAAAGGAGCGTTAAACAACCTTTATATAACCTCAATCAAGTGGTCAAAGCAGTTAAATCAAAAATCAAAATCAGTTGGAATCATTTAAAACAATTTAAAGTACTTAACAAAATTCTATTACGAAAACAACCAGTTGTTTTCCAAAGCAATCGATTGAAATAATTTTTCGTTAAGGTATTCATAAAAACAACTAGTTGATTTATCGAAACAAACGGTTGATTCTGTTTGACAGTAAAGACAAAACAAAACAAAGCTTTTCCAAACCATTTTAAAAACCACTAAGTGTCAAACAACTTGTTGATTCGACATTTCAACAGGTTGAAATTTCACACCCTTTTAGAAAACCCATCTTTTCAAAAAGGTAAAGACTCAAATGAACTTGGATCATCTTAAGGAGTGAATTAACAAGTTAAAAAATACTAGACAACACACACCCAACAACAAAGTCTTCAAGCTTTCCACGAGAATTTGGAGACATCAAAACATTTTGTTCAACAAAAGTGCACACATTAAAGACTACAAAGTAGGTATGGGATTCTTTAGTGGTCAACCATGAAGAAAATGAAGATGTTCAACTTTGAAAAGCGACCACTCGTACTCGTCAATTTGAATCCTTCACCTTGAAGGACGAAGAATGCGTGGATGACATGTTTAAAGGAATGTAGATTCTTCTAAGTTGTTTATAAGAACTTGGACAAAGCTTCTCCACAAAACATATAAGTTTGAAGTTGTTAGACAACATGTCCAAGATTTGGGAACCCAAAACATCAGCCATCACTGAGGCTGGAGACTTGAAAAAGCATACGTGGGAAAAGCCTTTTAGGATTCTGAGACTTCATGAAGTTTTCTTGTAGGACAACGAACAAAAGAAAGTTGTGACCGTGGTAGAGAAAGGAATACAAGCTAAATCCTTCTCAAAATAGACAGTCACCAAGCAAAGAGAAAACAAGGGAAATGTATATGGAGAGGAGTCAAATTATTCAATCAATGCAAAAGGTTTAAGCAATTTATTAAAAGAAGAGGGCAAGGTAATAGCATATTTCCTATTAAAAGAAAAGAAGAATCATACAGACAAAAGGATGAAGACTCTTCACATGACATCATTTGCTTTGAATGCAACAATCATGGACATGTGAGAGATGAATTTCCCAAGCTAAGGAGCAAGCATGACCTAAGTAATAAAGTTTGATGGCTACTTTAGACTCTAGCACAAATGAACATGCTAACATTTGTCTTATGGTAGACACAAAAGAGGTACCATCCAAACTTGATCTCTATCATGACATTGCATTTGATACGTCAAGTTTATCGTCTGATGAAGATGAGTATAATGATATATGTTTTGAAGATTTATGTTAGAATTATAGGCCTTAAACAAGAGGGGAGTGAATTATTTTTGAAAGATTTTCGCAAGTATTGAAGGTAGAGTGAAAGACAATGAAGAATCAATCAATTAGAAAATTATTCAGCCAATTATAAAACCATTTTTAGTTTGATTCCAGAAAATCAACCAGTTGTTTTAGCGAAACAACCGGTTGTTTATACCATAAGTTTATAATATCAAAGCTAAAGTAGTTTAAAGAGTGTAAGGATAAATAGATTCATACAACATGTTAATACTGGTTCACTCTTAACCAAGAGCTACATCCAATCCTCGGCTAACCACTGAGAATTCACTAAGTAATCAAACCTTGATTACAAAGAACACACCAAGAGTGATGATCTTGAACCCCTCAAGAACACACACCACTCTAGCAAAACACATAGTTTCCAGAAAAACCCTTTGAAACTACACCACACCAAATCACATAGAAATACAATGATTAAGGTAGAAGGGAATATAATACACTTGGGTAAAATCAAATATTACAATCCAAAATTACAAGACAATCCTATTCACACTTTGCAATCTTGAAAACTTATTTTGATTGATCTCTCTTTCTTAGTTAATGACTAGGAGCGTAAAACAACCTTTTTATACTCCAAACAGATGGTCAAAGCATTTAATTCAAGAACCAAAAGCAGTTTGAATCATTTAAAATAAATTGGTACAGCTTAACGGAATTCTGTTAAGGTTTTTAGAAAAACACCCAGTTGAATTCTCGAAACAACCGGTTGAATTGGTTTGACAGAAAAGTCAAACAAAGTCAAGCTTTTCATATCCTTTTTCAAAATCCACTAAGTGTAAAACAACCGATTGAATCGACATTTCAACATGTTGAATTTTTACACTCTTTAGGAACACATCTTTTTCAAAAGGATTAAGATAAAATTAACCTTGGATCATCATAAAGAGTAGATTAACAAATTCAAATACTTCTAGATACACACACACAAACAACAACAAGGTCTTTAAGCATTCCTTTTGGATTTGGAGACATCAAAGCACCTTATTCAACAATCTATTCACTAGTTGTAATTCTATTTCTAAAATGATCTTGCGCTCAAAAAAAAATTCTAGGCTCTAAGTTTGGGAAGTGATAAACTTAAGAGGGATCAAGTTACAACCAATGAAAGGATATTATCTCTTGAACATACAAAAAATTAGATACTAAAAAATTAGAATTGTTGCAAAGACAAGAAACTTCTATAAGCTTGATTTTAAAAAATTGTTAAGAGTTTAAAAGTTCTCTTCTCTTTGGAAAATCTAGACACACATCTGATAAGTCTGAACTTGGATATGATTTAGACCAAAGAAAAGAAAAATATTTTTACGAAATCTTTTAAAAGTAATTGTTAGAACTGTGGAAAATATAAACATACACATAAAAAATGTAGGCATAGAAAACAATTACACATAATTAATAAGAAAAGACCCAAAATGATTTGAGTACCTAAAAAGCTCATAATTCCCCATTATAGATTTGTTGTATGAAAAAAATATCATAAACAAAGTTGGTTCATAAACAATGGATGCTTGTGACACATGACGAGCATCAAGTGTACATTCCTAAACCTCCAAAAACTTGAAGGAAAAAAAATAGTCTTCAATGGAGTCGAAAAAGGTAAGATAATAAATATTGGATTAATAGGTATATCCTTCGTACTATGTATTCAAAATGTCTTATATGTGGAATGAATAAAATATATTTTTTTGAGCATAAGTCCATTATGTGGTAGTGGTTATACAGTCTCTTTCAACAAGAACACTTGCATACTGTCATCATCTGATGGACAAACTATCTTTTCAGCCATAAGAAAAGACAATTTCTATGATATTGATCTCTTGCATTTAAGTAAACAAAAGGTTGTTTGCTTAAAATATAAAGAAGATGAGAGATGGCTTTGACACATAAAATTGGGGCATTTAAATCTAAAATATATTTCAAAACTTTTGAAGAAAAATCTTGATCGAGATTTACCCAACCTCTCTTGGAAAACTCATCTTCTCTGCGAAGCTTGTTAAAAAAGAAAAAAAAAATTAAAAAGCTCTTTTAAACAAAAAAAAATGTATTTCCACTTTTAAATCTCTTAAACTACTACATATAAATTTATTTAATCTAACGAGAACCTTGAGTTTAGTTGGAAAGTAATATGGGCTAGTCATCGTCAATGAATATTCTAGATATTCATGGGTTTTTTTTCTTAGTCTACAAGAGTAAATCATTCCATGTCTTTGAAATATTGTTCAAAAAGTGTACAAATTGAGCAAGGTTACTTTGTCTCTGGCACTAGAAGTGACCATGGAACTAAGTTTGAAAATGGAGAATTTTGAAAGTTATGTTAATAAAATGGTATAGACCATGATTTCTCTTCATTGAGAACACTTTAGCAGAATGAGGTTGTGAAAAGGAAGAACAAAAATCTCCAAGAAATGGTTAGGGCCATGCTTTGTAGAAACCTTTTACCAAAGCACTTACGGGCAAAGGCACTTAACACTGCTTGCTATGTACAAAACAAAAATATTGATGAGACCTATTTTAGAAAAAACTCCCTATGAATTGTGGAGAAATCGAAAACCCATCATAAGTTATTTTCATTCTTTTGGTTGCATCTGTTATATGCTCAACACTAAAGATCAAATTGGAAAGTTTTACTCCAAGGTTGATAAAGGAACATTTCTCGATTACTTAAAAAAATCAAAGGTTTATAAAGCGTACAACTCTCGAACCTTGATTGTAGAGGAAACCATAAATGTCAAATTTGAGGATGTTTCTCAAACTGGTATGAAACAATTAGATCTTGGAGATGAATTTTCAGATTTTCATCTTACTAAGCCAATTGAGAAAAGAAAAGTTGTTGATCCATCTATAGATTCAATAAGGGGATCAGATGAAAGTGAAGCTACAAAAAAAAGGACATATCAAACGAAGGACCTTTGGTGCCATCCTACTCAAGATAGGTCATTAAGAAGGAATGGAAATATGTTTCCTTTCACCCATATGAACAAATTTTAGGAGAAAGACATGATGGTGTAACAACTAGATCTTCTTTTTGAAATGAAGCTAAAATGGCCATGGTAGATTGATCCCAGAAATGTTGAAGAGGCATTGGTAGATGAAGACTTGATTCTAGCCATGAAGGAAAAGTTGAATCAATTTATCAAAAATTATGTCTAGATTTAAGTGCCACCTTTATCTGATCAAAGTGTAATTGGTACCAAATAGTTCTTTAGAAGCAAGTTAGACAAAGAAGGCAAAGTGGTAAGAAATAAAGCTAGATTGGTAGCACAGGACTTTAATTAGTAAGAAGGTATAGACTTTATTAAAGTATTGGTTCCAGTTGTGCATCTTATGGAAATAAGAATATTATTAGCCTTTGCTGCTTGTAAAAACATAAAATTATATCAAATGGATGTGAAAGGTTCCTTTCTAAATGGTTTATTGAAGGGAAATTTTATGTAAAAAAACCTCCAAGTTTCAAAGATACATCCAATTCAAACCAAGTCTTTAAACTAAAAAAAGGCTCTATATGGTCTTAAGCAAGCTCCAAGAGCTTGGTACGACAAATTGAGGAGCTTTCTTATAGATAATGGTTTGAAAGGGGAAAGGTTGATAATACCTTACTCAAGAAAGAGTGCAATCAAAACATTTTAATAGTGCAAGTTTTCGTACATGATATCTTCTTCAGTGCTACTAACGAATCCTTGTGCAAGGAGTTTTCTAAGTTGATGTAGGGAAAATTTGATATGAGCATAATGCAAGAACTTAAGTTCTTTTTAGGGCTCCAAATTTGTCAAGGAGAAAGAGAGATCATTATTCATATACAAAAATCCTAAATAAAGGAGATGTTGAAAAAGTTCAACATGTCATACATAAAGCAAGATTCCAATACGTGCATCTAAAATCCTAAGTAAGGATGAAGATGGTAAGAAAATAGGTAAGATGATCTACAAAGGTATGATTATATCTATAGACTATTTTACTTCCAGTAAGCTTGACATTACACATAACATTTTCCTATCTGCAAAATTTAAGTCATATCCTAAGGAATCTCATCTTAAGCTATTAAACAAATCTTTTGATATCTTGTGAGAATCACTAATCTATGTTTGTGTTACAAGAAAGATATTAATTTCAACTTAGAAGGGTTCTGTGACGCAAATTGTGCTAGAGATCATGTTGAGAGGAAAAACACAAGTTGAAGTTGTCAATTCCTTGGACCATGTCACATATATCTTGGGGAAGCAATAAATAAAGCTTAATTTCTTTGTCCACAACTGAAGCATAATACATTTTAGTTGCAGGTTTTTGTTCTCAACTTTATAGGTTAAGTATTAACTCGAGGGTTACTCTAGTTTTTAAAATATTATGCATGCACATTGTGATAATGCTAATGTAATCAATTTATCTAAGAACCCATTCTAGCATTCAAAGGTTAAGCATGTAGAAGTGAGATATCACTCCATTCATGATTATGTCCAGAAAAAAACTTTTGACTTAAAATTTATTAAGACAAATCTCAAGTGAACTTTTTTTTTCACCAAATCCCTACCTATTGAAAGATATAATTTTATTAAAATAAATTTGAACTTGATCAAATTTGTAGATGACTTATTGGTTAGACGATCCATCATCTATATAGTACTAACCATTTATGTGTTATGCACTCAAAACTTAAACTCTATCTTTCTAATTCACACTTTGAAATGTGTCAATGATAATTAAATGATTTAAGAACAAATTTAGATGGGTATCCATATGTTCGCTCTTCCAAGCACCGATTATCAAAGGAACATGGCAGGAAAAACATATTGATTGTTGAAGGTGGCATGATCTCCCACAAAGAAAGGAATGCAAAATGGAAGCAAGTCTTAAATTTCATTAAAAGGGAAGGTTCTCCACTCTTCATTCAGAACTAAAGAAGAAGTAAATGGCATCTTAAGGGAAAACAGTTTCTCTCTAGAAGAAAGGTAGTTCCAAAAGAAAGTGTATGAATCCACAACTTGAAAATGTCAAAGCGAATACCTTATCCAACATATCCAAGGCTAAGATAGACTATCTTCTTAAATATTACTCTACCATTAAGCTTGCTTGTGTTGGTGTTCCAAGGATAAAGGTGGATCAGAGATACATGCTCTCCACATGTATTAAAAGAGAGCCATGCATCAAAATGTTTTACCTTGTTCCAACATTCTTCTGTGTCACACCAACCTTATTATGGTGTACTCATCCTCAAATTGAACTGTGTTTCTAGAATGGTATGACGTATGGGAACAACAAGCCATCCCTTCATTAGATCTTTTGTTTAGTGCTCCTCTAAGATTTATCCAGATAATTTCCTTGTCTCACTCCATGCAAATCATCACATCATAGATCAAGCAAATGAAGCCTCAATCCGTTCCATGGATTGTTCCCATTAATCCTAAAAATCTTTCAATAAATGAGGATTTTAATAAATGGGAGGAATATGAAGACATTTGCATGATACAAATAATGGAACATCGAATGTATGAAAAAGGGCTATGAAGACAACGAGTCCTCCAAAAGAACCAAGATCGTTTGAAAAGTAATTGTTTTGCTTTTGCCTCAGTGCACTACTGCCTCACTCCTTATACCTCTTACAAGCTTACAATAGATCATCCTCACACGCAAGCACCCTTTCACTTTTATAAGGGTAAAAAGGTATTTTCAGACAAATATGAAGATGAAGAACCTTATGATCTGAATAGAGAGTCTTTATGTCAACCAACACACAATATGATGACATCTCACATGGTGAAAGACCTAGACCTTTGGATGTCTCTTGACTTATGTTATTTCAATAGATATAAGTTTTGTGAAAACTATACAAGTGGTCTTGAACTAGAAGAGAAACATATTCAATATGTCAACACCCTTCCATTCATACCATTTGTTAACATTACCTTCTCTTCAGTGCTCAAATATGCACAATTCAAACTAAATGTCATTATCCTCTACTAAAAAAAAAAAACTTTTATAGTTTGGCTACCCACTTGTTATATGGTGTTATACCCATAACAAAACCACCCCTTTGTTTATGATGCTTAAAAATGGGGGAGAGATCAAAGGCAAAATGTCTTAAGAAGAGAAGACAAATGGAGATGGAGTAAGGAAAACTCGTGCTTAAAAGAAGAAAAAGATATCATTAGACGAATATCCATCTGAAGGGATCCTTTAAAAAGAAGTAAGGAAATTTTTCCAAGAGTTCCAAGAAGATAAAAGAAGAAGACCAAAAATGAGCCTATGGAATTCTCAAGATGCACAATCTAACGGGTAGCAACCCATAAGCATCGCCTGTTGATCGAGTATTGAATTGATTGTAGATGTTCATCATAAGAAATTAAAGACCAACCATATCAATCCTTCTTGTTTTGATTTCTTTATATGATGCTATAATCTACTCATGTTCACATGTGTTGTTTTATGCAACATAAAAAAAGGGGAGATTGTTAGAAAAAAATACAACACCCTAAATATTTTGATTATGTTCTTAAAAACAACAAGTCTAGTGCTTGAAATACATGTAGCAAATGTGTTTGACATATGTTGTTTAGAAACAAAATGCATATGCTTTGTCTGAAAAATTATAGAACTAAGTTCCACTTCGCTTGTTAATTGAAGATCACTCAAATGATAAGTAGGAACCAAGATTGCAAGCTGACAGGTTGAAAAATATTTCAAAGCTTAAGTTTGAAGAAAAGTATAATATCTCTATATCTATCCCAAGAAGATATGTGCCAATAACATTCAAAAATATCTTAGGATATGAGCTAAAGCTGAAATGACTACAACTTCTCTTGCACGACTAGTTTCAACTTTGGCTTAACTATCTATCCTATACGTTGCACTTTTAACCAATATTTGGTATAAAATGATCTACTATCAAGGAAGATAAGTATTTCCAGCTATCAGATATTTGCATAAAGAAAATAGAGAATGTAATGATCCATCTCATGCATTTAATGATTCTCAACATAAGATTTGATAAGACGATAACAAAAGAAGAAACAAGACAACGAAGATAGTTAAAAGTTACTAAATGATCACAAAAAGAAATGCAATGACTACTTTTCTAAAGCCTAAAAGAAAACATGTTTCAAAGAAAAGAACATAAGAAAGTGAGCCATATTTTGTAAGTGCGGAAACTTTGCTGAAATTTTTGTGTGCCCTAAAGCTTTGTAAGAACATTGTTCATGTTCATTCTTTCTTACTAGCAGAGAGAGCTCAAAACTTGTATATATTGAAAGAAACTACCCTCTCTAGTGAGCAAAAACTAGTGATATGTTGATCACTAAGACCTTGTATCAATGTTGAGGAACGAGAGGCTAATATGAAGAATACTCAATGTGGAACTAGGATTGGCTAGTGTCAAGACTACTCAGTGCTAGACTAGGAGTGACTAGTGACAAGAATACTCAGTGTTGAGCAAAGAGTGACTAATGTCAAGAATATTGAGTGTTATCCAAAAGTGACTTGATTAAAGAGTACTCAATTGTACTTCGCAGTAGTAGACTGGTTAGTTAAATCTGACTGGTTGGTAAAGAACTGGACATAGTTGTTAGAACTAGAGGCCTTAAACAAGAGGGGGTGAATTGTTTTTGAAATATTTTCGCAAAGGTAGAAGGTAGAGTTAAAAGCTATAAAGAATTAATCAATTGAAAATTTGTTCAGCCAAATAGAAAACTGATTTTAGTTTGATTCCCGAAAATCAACCAATTGTTTTCACGAAATAACCAGTTGTTTATACTAGCATATTTGAAAAACCAAGTTAAAATAGTTTAATGAGTGTAGGGATAGAGAGATTCACACAAGATGTTTATGCTGGTTCATTTTTAACCAAGAGCTACATCTAGTCCTTAGCTAACCACTGAGAATTCACTATGTAATCAAACCTAGATTACAAAACCACACACCAAAAGTGATGATCTTGAACCCTTCAAGAACACACACCACTTTTGAGAAACCACACAGTTTCTAGAAACACCTTATGAAACTGCACCACGCCAGAATACACAGAAATACAGTGGTCAAAGAAGAAGGGAATAGAATACACCTAGGTAAATCAAAGCTTAAAGATCAGAATTACAATACCCAATCCTATTCCACACTCGAGATAATCCAAAAGCTCTTTGAAATCTTGAAAATTGTTTTTGATTGATCTCTCTTTCTTAGTTAATGCATAGGAGCATAAAACAACATTTTTATACTCCAATGAAGTGGTTAAAACAGTTAAATCAAAAACCAAAAGTTGTTGGAATCATTTAAAACAGCTTAAAAGAATTTTGTTAAGGTTTTCAAAAAAACAACCAATTGATTTCTCGAAACAACCGGTTGAATCTATTTGGCAGCAAAACCAAAACAAAGATAAGTTTTTCCAAGCCATTTTGAAAACCACCAAGTTTCAAACAACCAGTTGATTCGACAATTCAACATGTTGAAATTTCACACTCTTTTAGAAAACTCATCTTTTCAAAAAGATTAAGATTCAATTAACCTTGGATCATCTTATAGGGTGAATTAACAATTCAAAGACTACTAAACAACACACACACAACCAGTGACAAGGTCTTCAAGCTTTCCACTTGAATTTGGAAACATCAAAGCACCTTGTTCAACAGTAGTCTGTGAGATCAAATAAACTAGTATAAAAATATTGAGTATCTTGTCTTTCCTTAATTTTTTACATTTCATGTTACACATATGTTTAACTAAAGAATGAAGGGAAAATTAAAATTAATCTTACAAAGATTTCTCAAATCTTTTTTATTAATAGATGATATTAGTGAAAAACTACAAAATTTTCAAAACACAATTTAACCCTCCCTAGCTAGAATTAAGTGTTATTTTGAACACAACCACTCCTAGCTAAGATAGAGAGTATTCTTTAGAATCCAAACATTCCCAAATAACACCAGTATTCTATAGAGCAAGCCCCTTCTGGCTAAGACAAAAAATATTCTTTGAAACTTAACTACTCCTAATTAACATCAGTATTCTTTCAAACCCAACATTTCTAACTAACACGGGTGTTCTTTGGAATGTAATCACTATTTTCAAAGATAGAGTATTATTTGAAATCTAGCAACTCCTAGCTAATACGAGTATTCTTTGAAACCTAGACACTTATGGCTAACACAAATATTCTTTGGAACAAAATCACTCTTGGCCAAAGACACAAGGTTTGTATAAAGATGTGATCACAAATATCAAAAGGGTTACTTGCTAAAGAGGTCAAGTGTCTGACGACGTATATATAAAGTTTAATCACTCTACTAGTTTGCTATTTGAAAATGAATAGTGTTCTCATGAACATTTGGGCACTTAGAGCTTAGAGCAATGAAATAGATAACATTTTTGAACTTGTGATCTCTTGCTCTTGTCTTTTCTTAAACTTGAAGGATTTCTTTAACTACTGAGTTCTGAGAGGAGTCGTTGCACAACTTTTTCTTCCTATTGAGATCGTTAGAGATGCCTTCTTCTTTTTCTTGCATCTATCCACGGTTATAAGGAGAAATGCATTAAATTCACTTCTAGAAACACTAAATGCTTATATGTTTTTCAAACAACATCCTAAAAACTAGCATGTACATAACCTTTGGGCTAAAGGATTAACCTCTAGTAAATGATATCTCGATTGCTATAATGTTTTCTCACCATGCAAGATAACCCTGGACATGATTGACCCCAACGTATAATGAAATTGTTAGAGGAATAACAATGTCACTATACTTCAATTTCATCCTCTATAATACTTTCCTATTAACATTTCCTAGTTTGACTCATCCGTCCATATCCTTAGTCCAATACACACCCATTTAACTCCCTTATCTACAATCTTAGTATAACTAACTTCCATTTTAATTTGTGTCTCTTAACCTGAAACCTATCCATCACCCTTATACTTACACACCTTGTCAGGCTCAATTATTGAAACAATAAACAAAAGAAAAACTTGGATGTCCATAGCTACAATGCCTCAATTTTCCTACTGCTTTGAATATACTTATTTTCTTAGATTATCCTTTCGTCTAACATTCCTAAGCATATGTTATTTGTGTTTGTGTTATAGCCTATTATGTGTTAGAGGTATCTAAAAATAAACTTTGTTTTATCCTAGTCCCTTCACATTTTATCCCTAACTATCAAACTCCGATGATATAAGAACTTTTGTTGTCCTTTTTTCCTCCTTTTAAACATTCAAAGTTTATAAACATGCTTTAGAAATAAGGCACTGGTCTAAATATGAGAAACACGTTTTTGAAACTTTACTAGACACTCATGCCCACACTTTTAGTTAAGCCATTCTAAATATGTCTACTCCATTAACCTTTTTATTCCTAATATGATATTGTTCCTATGATTCTAAATACACCATACAATTGCTACCCACATACCTTGCCAAGTCTGATTCCTTTTATTGCTCAAACCCATCAACCAAAACTAGGTTACATTGTAGTTAGGGTTGTTATGTGAAATAAGCATTATTACCTATCCACTTATGGAATAGGAACTGTTGTCGGTTGACCTCAGTTAGATTCAGGAGTGAGCTCCTATCTGAAGTGTCCTTGTTTGGGTGTTGAACCGAGCTGGGAACGCTTTGGGACGAAGGGGGCTTCACTTGTTGATCACACTCCAACGATCAAGTCACTGAGAGCATTCAAACTATCATTTTGTATCAGTATAGGGTTCATAATCACTTACCTTTACTCAAGATCTTAAACCCCTTTTATAAACATTTCTTCAACAACTTTCGTCCATCAGAATATTGTTTCAACAATTGGAATATAATTTCAACAGCTATAATATAATTTCAGCAGTAAAACATTTTGTTAACGTGCACCTTTATTTTCAGGTGCTATGCCACATGATTCATAACAACTTTTATTTGTATTTAAAAGATATATGCTTTAATTAATTAAGTTATTCCTTCTTTTATTTTTACTCTAATTATGTTTTTCGTACAAACTACCAAACATTTGGGTTGACCTCGTAACGTGCCATTGAGCCCATACCTACCTCAGGTCGAGCTGGGTATAACTTTATCTAACCGAGTTTACTACGCTTAAGTGCTTGGACCGAGGACCTGAGCACGTCTGGCTAGTATAGGAACCAAACTAAACTTGTTACCTTATAGTAGAAAAATAGGTGTTCTAATGATTCCTCCCCTTTTTTCACAAAAATCTCACACCCTATTAACTAACGTCTCTCTTCTCTTACTCAAATTATCCTTAAAATCACACAGCCTATTAACTAACGTCACACCTCTCTTACTCAAAATTATCCTCAATAAGCAATCTATTTAACTCAACCATCCAAATAAGGCATAATGTTGAAGGGACGACTATTATATTCCATAACATAGTATAAAAATAGGAATCTTTACATACAAAGTTATCTACATGATACAATATATTTATCTCATCTAATACCTTCCATTGTTTTCTCCCTTCCCATCCATCTTATCCTCATAATCTTGTTGTAAAATGCAGTCATTCAGATACTGCATCATATTTTTTACTTGGGAAGTCTCCCTAGTAAACCACCCCCTTCTTAGTATTAGTATCAGTTCCAGTCTCACCTATTATTGCCCCCATTTTCCTACCTCCTTTACATTTTCTCATTTAATTGTATAACTGTTGTACAATCATGGAAATATTTGTCTAAAAGATGTCTCCCCATGCCACCAATAATCCCCAAAATAAACTCTATTCTCATTTCTTAACTTCTATACTACATTATCATTGAAACACAACTCCTTACTCCCTGTTGGTTTTTTAGAATAATTCAGAGGAAGATATCTTATTATCTTTGCTAACAATTACATTTATAGTAACTGCAGTAACAAACTCTTAACTAATTTTATTAGTAGTTACCTAGAAATATTAAATCAACAATTAAAACATAATTAAAACAGAATAACAAACAGTTAAAAAAACAGAATTTCCAACACTTCTCCTTGATTTTTTGAACTGCAAATTCCAATCTTCTGTCTTGAGAACTCAAACTTGTTGGTTGGAAGTGGCTTGGTAAACAAATCTGCAATTTTTATTTTTTTCATCCTCGCTTTGCTTAATCTCCATTCAACACCTTTTGATTGGACATAAGGTGCAGATTCTAAAAGACTTTTGTCAAAGCCTAAGTTGATAAGATAACATTTGTCTTCTTTTCCTTCCACAATGAGACCTTTAGGTTGCTCAACAGAAATTTTCTCTTCAAGAAATCCATTTAGGAATGTTGACTTGACATCCATTTGATGTACCTTTCTATCTCGAAGTATGTAAACAAGCTCCCGAGTTTTGTTCTTCTCACTCATATATACCTCTTCCTCCATTGCCTTTTCTGCCTTTGGGTCATTGATAACTTCTTTGTGATCAACAGGTTCTTTGTGATCCGCAGCTTCTTTGTGATCCACAGGTTCACATATTGCAACCTTACATCTATGATATATGTCAGAGAGTAATTGATTGCCTTTAATTGGTGGATCGTCTTCTATTTCAGATTTTTGCATCTTGAGAAGTCCTTGATCAGACAGCTCCTCCTGAAATAGATCTAATGAGAAACTTTTGCCTCTCATTTGTACCTTGAACAAATCTGGTCTTGTAGCATCCTTGATCAAACAGTGGTTATCTTCAAAAAACACCTTGAAGCCTTTTTGCAGCAACTAACCAACACTCAATAAATTTTGGTCTATGTTAGGTACATATAACACATCAGTAATAGTTTTAGTACCTGAATGTGTTGCTACAGCAATGGTTCCTATTCCTTTTACTGAAATGTGACCCCCATG